>Ga0070662_100000067_pt1 | contig 56806 bp, 44 predicted proteins | sample KBSC53metaG_FD_65648 | JGI IMG/M metagenome (GOLD analysis project Ga0070662, IMG submission 65648) | Corn rhizosphere microbial communities from Kellogg Biological Station, Michigan, USA - KBS C5-3 metaG | ecosystem: Host-associated > Plants > Roots > Rhizosphere > Soil ...
GAAGGGCAAGACGCTCGACCAGGCGATGTCGATCCGCAACACGCAGATCGCCGAGGAGCTCGCGCTGCCGCCGGTCAAGATCCACTGCTCGATTCTCGCCGAGGATGCGATCAAGGCCGCCGTGGCCGACTACAAGGCGAAGCACGAGCAGCCCGCGGCCGCGCCGGCCGTCGCCGATTGACGCCCGATCTCGACACGCGCATGGCCATCACGCTGACGGAGAACGCCGCGCGGCACGTTGCGGCCCACCTCGCTAAACGCGGCAAGGGCGTGGGCCTGCGCCTCGGCGTTCGCACGTCGGGCTGCTCGGGCCTCGCCTACAAGCTCGAGTACGCCGACGACGTGCGTCCCGAGGACAAGGAGTTCGAGAGCCACGGGGTGCGCGTGATCGTCGATCCCAAGAGCCTTCCCTACCTCGATGGCACCGAGCTCGATTTCGCGCGCGAGGGCCTGAACCAGGGGTTCAAGTTCAACAATCCGAACGTGCAGGACTCGTGCGGATGCGGCGAATCCTTCAACGTCTGAGGGGGCTTCCTCACCTCGCAGCTTCCGCTCGCCCCGACAACCGCCGCCGCACCGACCGCGAATGCGCGGCGCGCCGCTGCCTTCCCGTGCAACGCCGATGATCGACTTCTCGCGGAATCATTTCGAGCTGTTCGGGCTGCCTGCTCGTTTTCGCGTCGATCCCGGCGCGCTCGAGCGCGCGTATCGCGACCTGCAGAGCGACGTGCACCCCGACCGGCATGCGGCCGGCAGCGACGCCGAGAAGCGGCTCGCGCTGCAGGCGTCGGCGCGCGTCAACGAGGCGTATCGCGCGCTGCAGGACCCCGTCGCCCGCGCCGAATACCTGCTGCATCTGCGGGGCGTCGATGTCCGGACGGAGACCGACAACGCGCTTCCCGTCGCTTTTCTGACCGAGCAGCTGGAACGGCGGGAGGACGCGGAAGAAGCCGCCGACGCGCAGGACGAGCCGCGGCTCGCGGCACTCGTCGAGGCGGTGCGCGCGGATGCTGCGCGCCTGCAGACGGAAGTCGAGGCGGCGCTCGACGCCGGCGACCTGGAGCGCGGCCGCCGGCGCGTGCGCGAGCTGCGCTTCCTCACGAAGCTCGTCGAGGATCTCGACGACATGCGCGTCGCGGTGCTCGACCGATGATGCGCTTCCCGTAACCGATGACGCTGTTCCAGATCTCCGAGCCCGGCGAATCGCCGCTGCCGCACGCGCGCAAGCGCGCGATCGGCATCGACCTCGGCACGACGAACTCGCTCGTCGCGACGGTTCGGCACGGCATCGCCGTCGTGCTGCCCGATTCGGAAGGGCGGCCGCTCGTGCCGTCGGTGGTCCGCTACGCGGACGGCGGAGTCGAAGTCGGCTACGCCGCGCAGGCGAAGGCGACGCGCGATCCGGCGAACACGATCGTCTCGGTCAAGCGGCTGATGGGCCGGGGCCTCGACGATCTCGGCGACGACCGCCGCTATCCGTACCGGTTTGTCGAAGGACAGGGCATGGTCCGAATCGCGACGCGCGCCGGCGTGCGAACGCCGGTCGAGATCTCGGCGGAGATCCTGAAGGCGCTGCGCGAGCGCGCCGAGGCGTCGCTCGGCGGCGCGATCGACGGCGCGGTCGTGACGGTGCCCGCGTATTTCGACGATGCGCAGCGCCAGGCGACGAAGGATGCGGCGGCGCTCGCCGGGCTCACCGTCCTGCGGCTTCTGAACGAGCCGACGGCGGCCGCGATTGCGTACGGCCTCGACAACGCGAGCGAAGGCACGTATGCCGTGTTCGATCTGGGCGGCGGCACGTTCGACATCTCGATCCTGCGGCTCACGCGCGGCGTGTTCGAGGTGCTTGCGACGAGCGGCGACACCGCGCTTGGCGGCGACGACTTCGATCACCGGGTGTTCTGCTGGGCGCTCGAGCAGGCGAAGCTGCCGCCGCTGTCGGGGCCGGATGCGCGCCTTTTGATGACGCGCGCGCGCGACGCGAAGGAAATGCTGACGGGGCACGACGCGGCGCCGATCGACGTCGAGCTTTCAGTCGGATCCGTCGAGGCGACGCTCACGCCTGCTGTCTTCAGCGATATCACGAAGACGCTCGTCACCAAGACGATGGCGCCGGTGAAGCGCGCGCTGCGCGACGCCCGCCTGTCACCGTCGGACGTGAAGGGTGTCGTGATGGTCGGTGGGGCGACGCGGATGCCGCAAATTCGGCGCGCGGTCGCCGAGTTCTTCGGCCAGCCGCCGCTCACCAATCTGAACCCCGAAGAGGTCGTCGCGCTCGGTGCGGCCATCCAGGCGAACAAGCTCGCCGGCAATCGCGAGGGCGACGACTGGCTGCTGCTCGACGTCATCCCGCTGTCGCTCGGCCTCGAGACGATGGGCGGCCTGTCCGAGAAGATCATTCCGCGCAACTCGACGATACCGGTGGCGCGCGCGCAGGAATTCACGACGTTCAAGGACGGGCAGACGGCGATGTCGCTGCACGTCGTGCAGGGCGAGCGCGAGAAGGTGGCCGATTGCCGCTCGCTCGCGCGCTTCGAGCTGCGCGGCATTCCACCGATGACCGCGGGTGCTGCGCGCATCCGGGTGACGTTCGAAGTCGACGCCGACGGGCTCCTCGCCGTGTCGGCGCGCGAGCAGACGACGGGCGTTGCCGCGTCGATCGCCGTGAAGCCGTCGTATGGCCTCACCGACGCCGAGATCGCGCGCATGCTGCAGGAGTCGTTCGCGCATGCGGCCGACGACGCGCAAGCGCGCGCGCTGGCCGAGGCGCGCGTCGAGGCCGACCGCATCGTCGCGGCGACCGAGGCCGCGATTGCGGCGGATGCCGATCTGCTGGACGACACCGAGCGGGCGGCGATCGACCGCGCGCTCGCCGACGTCAGCGCGCGACGCGACGGTTACGACCGCGGCGAGCTCACGAAAGCCGTGCAGGCGCTCAACGACGCGACTGCCGGCTTTGCGGCGAAGCGCATGGACCGCGGCATGGCGCGTGCGCTCTCGGGCCGGCGCGTCGACGCGCTCGGCTGAATGAGACATCCTCCCATGCTCGCTCCGCTCTGGCCCGCACGGGGCTGGTCGGTGGGTCGCGGTGGCCAACTGACATGACGGAAATCGTCGTTCTGCCACACGCCGAGATCTGCCCCGAAGGCAAGACGTTCGAAGCGACGAGCGGCGTCTCGGTGCTCGACAATCTGCTCGAGCAGGGCATCGAGGTCGAGCACGCATGCGAGAAATCGTGCGCATGCACGACGTGCCACGTCATCGTTCGCGAGGGCTACGACTCGCTCGCGGACGCGTCCGACGACGAGGAGGACCTGCTCGATCGCGCGTGGGGCCTGACGCCGGTGTCGCGGTTGTCCTGCCAGGCGATCGTCGCCGACGAGAAGCTGGTCGTCGAGATTCCGCGCTATACGATCAATTACGCCAAGGAAAAAAGCTGAGCTCATGAAATGGACCGATTCGCGCGACCTCGCGATCGCGCTCGCCGAAGCTCATCCCGACGTCGATCCTGCAACGATCCGGTTCACGGATCTGTACCAATGGGTGTGCGCGCTGCCCGGATTCGACGACGACCCGAAGCACAGCGGCGAGAAGATCCTCGAGGCCATCCAGGCGGCATGGATCGACGAGGCGGCCTGATCGGAGGGCGGGTCGCGCGGGGGTGTACATGCGCCGAATCGAACGGCGAGCTGACTCGAGCGCGAGCGGTGTGGCGGTCGAGGTGCGAGCTGACCGAAGACTCACCGCCCTGTGGCGGCCGCGCAACACTTGTGCTGCCGCCAGGCGCGCCGTCGAGGGTACTGGTTGCAGATGCGCCGGCGCTGGCTATAATGACACCGTCATAGCGTCAAGCAGTCTGTAAAGGGCAAACCCGCGCGAAAGCCGGGGGCGCAAAGTCACCGGTCTACGGGGACCCACGGTCCTACGACAGCGGGATTGCCGGACTCTGGAAGCTCGCGCGTTCGCGCGGGCGCAAGCCCCTGCTGGCTTGCCGGTTCGCGTTCGCGCCGTCGTCTTCCGTGGCCCACGGCCACGGAGAGGCGAATGAACGACATCGAATGGCAAGTCGGCCCGACACGGGTAAAATCTTCCGACGCTTACGCGGCACTGCGCCGCCTGATGGCGCTGCCGGTCACCGCTCTGATTGCGGCTGCGCTGCTCTCGGCGCCCACGCCCGCGCGCGGACAGCCGGCGGCAGACGCATTCGTCCTGCCGCCGAGCGCGTCTGAAAACGCGCGGTACGCAATCGCGAACCGGCGTCCGGAACTCGGCGTTGCGCGCCAGCGTCCGGTGCGGGTCGACCTCCCTGCGCTCGACGAGCGCGGCCGCGCCGCGGCGTCGATCAGCGTCGAGCTGTTCGACGGTGAGACCGTCACGCTTGCGAAGGATCGCGTCGAGCGCCGAGGCGACAGCAATTACACCTGGCACGGCAAACTCCCGGGCCATCCGAGCGGCTTCGCGCTGATCACCGTCGTCGATAGCCAAGTCAGCGGCACGCTCGAGCTGGGTGACGCCGGTCGTGCGCGCACACGCTATCGCGTGCAATCGACGACCGACGGATTGACGCTGCTGCAGGAAATCGACCCGGCGGCATTTCCCGCAGATCACCCCGGCGGCGCCGAACCGCTTGCACCCGCGGGGGACGTCAAGGTCGGCGCGGATGCACAGTCATCCGCGAGCGGCACCGGCACGACGGCGACGGCATCGGCGGATTCGTCAGGCACGGTCGATGTCATGATCGTGTACAGCAATCAGACGGCGGCAGCGGCGGGTGCTGCGATCGGTGCGCAGGCGCAGCAGGCGGTCGACACCGCGAACCTGGTGTATGCGAACAGCGGCATCGCGCTTCGACTGCGGCTCGTCTACGCCGGCCCGGCGAATTATTCCGAGAGCGGCGACTTCAATACCGACTTGAGCCGCCTCACGAGCGGGGGGGACGGCTACATGGACAGCGTCAGCGCGATGCGCGAGACGTACGGCGCCGACCTCGTCAGTCTCTTCGTGGAGAACGGTGCGTATTGCGGATTGGGTTGGATCGGGCCGAACGCCGGGTACGGGTACACGGTCGTCAACCGCGGCTGCGCGTCGAGCAATCTGAGTTTTCCGCACGAGATCGGCCATAACTTCGGCGCGCGCCACGACACGTACGTCGACGCGGCGACGACGCCTTACGCGTACGGCCACGGCTACGTGAACACTACGGAGGGCTGGCGCGATGTGATGGCCTACAACAACGCCTGTGCAGCGGTCGGCACCTCGTGCACGCGCATCGCATACATGTCGAATCCCAACGTGACGTACGGCAGCCCGGCAAGCCCGACCGGCTCGGCGGCAACGGCCGACAGCGCACGTGTGCACAACCAGAATGCTTTGACGGTGGCGAACTTCCGCGCATCGATTTCCGGGACGTCGACAGCCTGCACGTGGTCGCTGTCGCCCGGCGCTACGAACGTCAGTGCCGTGTCGGGAACGGGTTCGATCGGCGTGACGACGCAGAGTGGCTGCGCGTGGAACGTGGCGAGCAGCGCTGCATGGCTCACGAAGGGTGCCAGTGCGTCGGGCAGCGGAACGCTCGCCTATTCGTATGGTGCGAACACGGGACCTGCGCGCAGCGGAACCTTGACGATCGGTGGCGCGACGTTCACCGTCAGTCAGGCTTCAGGCTGCACCTACGCGCTCGGCACGACGTCGGCGTCCATGCCGGCGGCCGGCGGATCGGGCAGCACGACGCTGTCGACGTCGCAGGGTTGCGCATGGTCAGCATCGAGCAGCGCGTCGTGGCTGACGGTGACGACGGCCGCAACCGGCGCGGGCAGCGCGTCATTCGGATACGCGGTCGCCGCTAACACCGGCGCGGCGCGTTCCGGGAATCTGACGATCGGCGGGCGCACGCTCCTCGTCTCCCAGGCAGCAGCGTCGGTGTCGTCGCCCACGCCGCCCGCGACGGCGACGATCACGCAAAGCGCGACGGCGATCAGCTTCGGCACGGTCGCGGTCGGACGATCGACGTCGAAGTCGGTGACGCTCACGAACAGGGGAAGCGCCAGCGCTACGATCACGTCTCTTGCAATCGGCGGCGCGACTCCCGGCGACTTCTCGCTGCGCGGGTGCAGCGCCGGCACGGCGCTCGCGGCCGGCACTTCCTGCACGCTGAGGGTGACCTTCGCGCCGACCGGGTCCGGGACGCGATCGGCATCCGTCGTGGTCGGGACGTCGTCGGGCACGCTGTCGATCGCTCTCTCGGGCGCGGGCAAGACCAGCGGAGGACCCAAAAGGCCCGGCAGCTAAATCGCTGCACGGCGGGCGGCCGCGACGCTGACGACCAGGTCAGGATCGTGGCCGCGATTCGCCGCGCAAAAAAGGGGGGCGACTCGCCTCGCCCCCATCGGTTGCCAACGGAGTTACGCACCAGCCTCAGCAACTTGCGGGCCCACTGTGTCAACTCGCTGAAAACGCGGTCGTTTGTTGTGGTTTTCAGCCCGTTCAGCGTGCCCGCTGTCAAACGTACCGCCGTCTTACGCGCATGCCGTTGAGTACAGAAAAGAGTTGCACCTCCGACACCGGCGGTTGCACCTCCGACACCGGCGTCAGGCGAACAGGTTGAGAACGCCGTCGAGGCCGCAATGGTCGATCGCGTGCATCGCGGCCGCGCGCACGCGCGGTTTCGCGCGCCAGGCGATCGACACGTCGGCCGCGGCGAGCATCGGCAGATCGTTTGCGCCGTCGCCGATCGCGACGGCGATGCCATCGGCGCCGCGATAACGCGACGCGAGTTCCGCGAAGCGCGCAGCCTTCGCTTCGCCATCGACGACGTCACCGGTGATCCTGCCGGTCAGCCGGCCATCCGTGATCTCGAGCACGTTCGACAGCGTGTAGTCGAGCGCGAGCCGCGCCTGCAGCCGGTCGGTGAAGAACGTGAAGCCGCCGGAGACGAGCAGCGTGCGCGCGCCCGCGGCCCGGAACGCGTCGAGCATCCGCGTCGCCCCCGGCGACAGACGCAGGCGCTCGTCGTAAACGCGCGCGAGATCGGTCGCCGGCATTCCGGACAGCAGCGCGACGCGGCGCGCGAGGCTTTCGCGGAAGTCGATCTCGCCGCGCATCGCAGCGCCGGTGATCGTCGCGACCTGTTCGCCGATGCCGCGCAACGCGGCGATCTCGTCGACGCATTCGATCGTGATCAGCGTCGAATCCATGTCCATCGCGACGAGGCGCACGCGCTCGAGCGTGCGCGCGCGCGGAACGAGTCCCCAGTCGTAGCCGGCGGCGGCGCATGCCTCGGCGACGCCTGCGTGGTCCGCAGGCTCGTGCAGGCGATAGGCATCGCATTGCGCGCGCGACAGCGGCTCGATGCCGGCCGCGCCTGTCATGAGCTGCAGCACCTCGAGGTCCTCGCGCAGCACGTGCGGTCCCTGCACGACGAGGTCGGCAACGGCGGATGCTTCGGCCATCGGCGCTTACCGGCTGCGCGACGCGCGAGCGCGCTAGCCGCGCCGCGTCTTGCGTGCGGCGCGGGGGCGATCGCTGCGCGGGCGATCGCCTCGCGGGTGATCGCCGCGCGCCAGCGGCTGCGCGAACGCGGGGCGCATGTCGGCCACCGGTTGCGGCGCCGCGGCCTGCACATTCTCGTCGAGCGTGAAGTCGATCTTCGCGCGCTCGAGGTCGACGCGCGCCACCTTCACGGCGACGCGGCCCGCAAGCTGGAACACGCGGCCGCCGCGCTCGCCGGTCAGTGCATGCCGCACGGCGTCGAAGTGGAAATAGTCGCGCGGCAGGTCGGTGACGTGCACGAGCCCGTCGATGTCGAGACCGTCGAGCGTGACGAAGATGCCGAAGCTCGCGACGCCGCTGATCGTGCCGGTGAACGTCTCGCCGATCCGGTCCTTCATGTAGTGGCACTTGAGCCACTGCAGCACGTCACGCGACGCGTCGTCGGCGCGCCGCTCGGTCATCGAGCAGTGCAACCCGAGCGCCTCCCACGAAGCGTCCTTCGGCGCATAGCGCTTCCCGGTGAGCACCGCCTTGATCGCGCGATGGACGAGGAGATCGGGATAGCGGCGGATCGGCGACGTGAAATGCGCGTACGCGTCGTGCGCGAGCCCGAAGTGGCCGACGTTCGCGGGGCTGTATTGCGCCTGCGCGAGCGAGCGCAGCAGCACGGTTTGCAGCAGCGCGAAGTCGGGACGGTCGCGAATGCGGTCGATGAGCGCGGCGTAGTCCATCGCGGACGGCTCGTCGCCTCCGGTCAGCGCGAGCCCCGAGCCGGCGAGAAACTCGCGCAGGACGGCGAGCTTCTCCGGCGGCGGCCCTTCGTGTACCCGGTAGAGCGCGGGCTGCTCGTGCTCGGCCAGGAACTGCGCCGCGCACACGTTCGCGGCCAGCATGCATTCCTCGATCAGCCGGTGCGCGTCGTTGCGCGGCGCCGGGACGATGCGCGCGATCTTGCCGTCGTCGTCGAACTGCAGCGACAGCTCGACCGTGTCGAAGTCGATCGCGCCGCGGCGCTCGCGCGCGGCGAACAAGACCTTGTAGAGCGTGTAGAGCTGCGACAGGTGCGGCAGCAGCGTGCGCGCGGGCGCGGGTAGCGTCGCCCCGCCGGCGGCAGTCAGCCACTGGTACACCTGCGTGTACGTGAGCCGCGCGCGCGAGTGCATGACGGCCGGATGGAACGCAAACGACTTGATCGTGCCGCGCGTGTCGATTCGCATGTCGCACGCCATGCACAGGCGGTCGACGCCGGGATTGAGCGAGCAGAGCTCGTTCGACAGCGCCTCCGGCAGCATCGGGATGACGCGCCGCGGAAAGTACACGGACGTTCCGCGCTCGCGCGCATCGGCGTCGAGTGCGTCGCCGTCGCGCACGTAGTGCGACACGTCGGCGATGGCGACGACGAGCCGGAAGCCGCGGCCATCCGACTCGCAGTAGACGGCATCGTCGAAGTCGCGCGCGGTCTCACCGTCGATCGTGACGAGCGGCAGGTGCGTGAGATCGAGCCGGTCCTTGCGGTCCGCCGGGCGCACTTCGGCCGGCAGCCGCGCAGCCTGCCGCGCGGCCTTCGCGCTCCATTCGAACGGCAGCGCGTGCTTGCGCAGCGCGATCTCGATTTCGATGCCAGGATCCGTGGCGCTGCCGAGCACTTCCTTGACGCGCGCGATCGCCTCGCGATGCGCGCTCGGCGGCTCGACGATCTCGACCACGACAACCTGTCCGGGCCGCGCGCCGCCGCGCTCACCGGGCGGAATCATCAGGTCCTGGTTGATCCGGCGATTCTCGGCCTCGACGAACCAGACGCCGCGCTCCTCGTGGATGCGGCCGACGACCTCGCGATTGGCGCGCGAGAGCACGTCGACGATCTCGCCTTCCGGCCGGCCGCGGCGATCGAAGCCTACGCGCTTGGCCGTCGCGCGATCGCCATGCAGCACCTTGTGCATCTCGCGCGACGACAGGTACAGGTCGTCCCCGCCGGCATCCGGGACGAGGAATCCGAACCCGTCGGGATGGCCTTGAACCGTGCCCGTGACGAGATCGAGCTTGGCGGCGATGCAGAGCTCGCCCTTGCGATTGACGAGGATCCTGCCGTCGCGCTCGAGCGTCGCGACGCATTCGTCGAAGAGCTGCTGCCGGCGTCGCGTGAGGCCGAGCCGCGCGGCCACTTCGGCGGGCGCGAGCGGAACGCCGGCGTCAGCGAGCTCGCGCAGGATCGCATCGCAGGTCGGCGCGCGATCAACGTCCGATTTTTTCGGGCGATCGACGTTTTTATTCGTGCGATCGCCGGCGGACGTGCGCGCGCCTTCGCGTGGCGAGGTCGCGGCCCGACGGCGAAGCGGTATCGATTTTGACAAGGCTGGCTGCGACTTTTAAAATATCAGGTTCGCCTGCCCAGATGGCGGAATTGGTAGACGCACCAGGTTCAGGTCCTGGCGGTGGCAACACTGTGGAGGTTCGAGTCCTCTTCTGGGCACCAGTTTTCAAATGGGGTCAGAGATGTATTTCGGGGCGCATTGCGGCGAGTCGCCGCGCGCAATCCGGAATGCATCTCTGACTCCATTTGCCGTCATTTGGGTGCCCCCACGGCGATGCGCTCGCCTAGCGTGGCGGGGTCCAGATCGTCGTACACCTCGAACGGCTGGTGGATCCACGGGCTGTCCGGCAGATGGTCGACGTAGAAGTCGGGCTTGAACACCGAGCATCCCTTCCACCACAGTACCGCCGTGCGGATTTCCACGATGTGCGGAAAGCGGCGCGGCAGCTCGCGGTAGACCGCCTCCAGCGTGTGGCCCGAGTCGACCATGTCGTCGACGAGCAGCACGCGGTCGCCGAGGCGCGGCTTGGTCATCGTCATGTGCTCGGCGATGACGAGCGCGCCGCGGATCGTGCCGCCCTCGGCCGTGTACGAGTGCGTCGACAGAATCGCGAGCGGCTGGTCGAAGATCCGCGACAGCACGTCGCCGACGCGCAGGCCGCCGCGCGCGATGCAGATGATCTGGTTGAACCGAAACCCGGATTCGTGGACCGTGAACGCGAGCTTCTCGACCAGCGTGTTGTACTGCGCCCAATCGACGTGGATGCTCATTGATTGTTGGTTGCCGTTCCACCGCGAATCGTCGGGCTTCGCCCGCGATTCGCGGCAAGCATCATCGGACAAAAGTAGGGGTCCACTTTTGTCCGATTATCTAAAGGGATGATGAACGAGGATCGTTTCGTCGCGCTCGGGACCGGTCGACACGATCGCGATCGGCACGCCGGTGAGCGCTTCGATGCGTCGCAGATACGCGCGCGCGTTGGCGGGCAGCTCGTCGAACGTGCGGGCGCCGACCGTGCTCTCGCTCCAGCCCGGCAGCGTCTCGTACACCGGCGTGCAGCGCGCGACGGCGTCGGCGCCGCTCGGCACGCGGTCGAGTTCCACGCCGTCGACCGTGTAGTGCGTGCAGATGCAAACTTCCGGCAGCGTGTCGAGCACGTCGAGCTTCGTGATGCACTGGCCGTCCACGCCATTCAGCTCGAACGAGCGCCGCAGCGCCGGCACGTCGATCCAGCCGCAGCGCCGCGGGCGTCCCGTCACCGAGCCGAACTCGTTGCCGCGCCGGCCGAGCGTCACGCCGGTCTCGTCGGTGAGCTCGGTGGGAAACGGCCCTGTGCCGACGCGCGTCGTGTACGCTTTGACGATGCCGAGCACGTAGTCGAGCATCCGCGGCCCGACACCGCTGCCCGTCGTCGCCGCGCCGGCGATGCAATTCGAGCTCGTGACGTACGGATACGTCCCATGGTCGATGTCGAGCAGCGCACCCTGTGCGCCTTCGAACAGCAGCGAGTCGCCGCGCGCGCGCGCGGCGTGGATCAGCTCGGCGACGTCGGCGATCATCGGCACGATCGCCGGGGCCATCGCCAGCAGCTCGTCGCGCATCGGCGCGAACGGCAACGGCTCGGTCTTGTAGTAGTGGACGAGCATGAAGTTGTGCAGCTCGAGCAGGCTTTCGAGGCGCGCGGAAAAGCGATCGGGATCGGCGAGGTCCTGCACGCGCAGCGCGCGCCGCGCGACCTTGTCCTCGTAGGCGGGGCCGATGCCGCGCCCGGTCGTGCCGATCTTGACGTCGCCGAGCGCGCGCTCGCGCGCCTGGTCGAGCGCGACGTGCACGGGCAGCACGAGCGGGCACGCCGGCGAGATGCGCAGCCGGTCGCGTACGCGAATGCCGGCCGCTTCCAGCTCGCCGATCTCCTGCAGCAGCGCTGCGAGCGACAGCACGACGCCGTTGCCGATCAGGATCGGCACGCGCTCGTGCAGCACGCCCGACGGAATGAGGCGCAGCACCGTCTTGCGCCCGCCGGTGACGAGCGTATGACCGGCATTGTGGCCACCCTGGAAGCGCACGACGCCCTGCGCGCTTTCCGTCAGCCAGTCGACGATCTTGCCTTTGCCCTCGTCGCCCCACTGGGCGCCGATGACGACGACGTTCTTCCCCTTGGGCTCAGAGACGACTCTTGCTGTCAACGATTCGCTCCCGCGGATATCAAAAGTCGTCTCTGACCCCAGCGCGCGCCAGCAGGTCAGCGAGCCCCCGCAGGTCGAGCGTGAAGCCGGTTGCCGGACGCGCTCGGCCGAACGCCTTGCCGATGCCGTCGTAGCGGCCGCCCCTCCCGAGCGCCGTGGGCTCGCCCGCGGCGAAGACCTCGAAGATGACGCCGTTGTGGTAATGATAGCCACGCAGGTCGGCGAGATCGATGGTGAGCGCAACGTCCCGTCCTGCGGCAGCCGCGAGGGCGTCGAGCGTCGACAGCGCGTTCGCGATCGCGGGGATGTCGGGCAGCTGCGCGCGCGCGGCGTCGAGCACTTCGCGCGCGGGGCCGTAGAGCGCCGGCAGCGCGGCGAGCGCATCGCGCCACGCCTTCGGCAACGCGTTCGTGATCGCGCGCACCGCGGGCAGGTCCTTGGTGCGTAGCGCGTCGAACAGATCCGGCTCGTCGGCGACGCCTGCGCCGGCCGCAAGTGCGCGATAGACGCCGACGTGGCCCAGGTCGAGATGGATGCCGGCCAGCCCGGCGGCCGCGAGCGACGACAGCAGGAGGGCAATGACTTCGCGATCGCCTTCGGTGTCCGGCACGCCGAAAAGCTCGGCGCCGACCTGCACGATCTCACGCGATGCACCGGGCCCCCCGGCGACGGCGCGCAGCACGCTGCCCGCGTAGCAAAGCCGCGTCGCGCCCGGCTCGTTCAGCAGATGCGCGTCGATCCGCGCGACCTGCGGCGTGATGTCGGCGCGCACGCCGATCAGCTGTCCCGACAGCGGATCGACCGCCTTGAACGTCTCGAGATCGAGGTCGCGGCCGCTCCCGGTCAGAAGCGAGCCGAGATGCTCGATCAGCGGCGGCTGCACGAGCCGGTATCCTCGCGCCGCGAAATGATCGAGCAGCGCGCGACGCAGCGTCTCGAGCCTGCGCGCCTCGTCCGGCAGGACGTCGTCGATCGCCTCGGGCAGCAGCCAGTTACGCATCGAAGGCGCGCTCCGTCACGCGCTCGCGAGATACAGGCCTGCGAGCCCGATGCCCACCGAAATCATGCCGATGAAGCGAAGCTGCCCGTCGCTCAACTCCGTCAGCCGGCGGAAGCCTTCGCGCCACACGCGCGGCGCGGCGAACGGCAGCACGCCTTCGAGAATCAGCAGCAGCGCGAGCGCCGTCCACAGCGTATCCGCCACCTGCGTCTCCTGCCGCGCAAAGCGTCTACTTCGCGGAGCTGCGCGGCGGCGGGCCGGCAGCCCCTCCCTGCTTGAAGTACTGGAAGAACTCGGCGCTCGGGTCGATGACCATCAGGTCGCCCTTGTTGCGGAACGTCGCCTTGTACGCCTCGAGGCTGCGGTAGAACGCGTAGAACTCCGCGTTCTGCGAGTACGCCTGCGCGTAGATGGCCGATGCCTTCGCATCGCCTTCGCCCTTGATCTTCTGCGCCTGCCGATAGGCGTCGGCGAGGATCACCTGGCGCTGGCGATCGGCGTCGGCGCGGATCTTCTCCGATTCGGCGGCGCCGAGCGAGCGCAACTCGTTGGCGACGCGCCGCCGCTCCGATTCCATCCGCTGGTAGACGGGTCCCGTCACGTCGGGCGGCAGCTCGACACGCCGCAGACGCACGTCGATGACCTCGACGCCGATCGACTTGGCGTCGGCGTTGGCTTTCTGCTGCGTGACGGTGGTGATCGCGTCGCGCGCCGACGAGATCGCCTCGTGCACCGTGTGCTTGTTGAACTCCTCGGCGAGGTTCGCGCGCACCGTCTGCGACAGGCGCCGGCGCGCGGCCTCCTCGTCGCCCTGCACGGAGACATAATACTGGCGCACGTCGATGATCCGCCACAGCACGACGAAGTCGACGAGCAGCGGCTTCTTCTCCGACGTCGTCACCCGGTCGGCCTCCGGGTTGTCGAGCGTCAGGATCACCTTGTCGTAGAACTTGACGTTCTGCACGAGCGGCAGCTTGAAGTACAGCCCGGCGACGTGCTGCGTCTCGACGACCTCGCCCAGCTGGAACTTGACCGCGTACTTGCGCTGGTCGACGGTGTACACCGACTGCGACGCGATGAACAGCAGCGCGACGACGGCGGCGAGGATCGGCATCGTGAATTTCATGTCGGATTCCCTGCTAGCGGCTGTCGCGGTTGCGCAGCGCGTCGCGCGAGCGCGAAGCATCGAGCGCGGTGTCGGGTGCGGACGGCCGCGGCGCGGCCGGGGCTTCGGGCGCGACGGCGCTCGAAGGGGAAGGGCCCGACTGCTGGATCAGCTTGTCGAGCGGCAGGTACAGCAGGCTGCCGCTCTTCTGGTCGACGAACACCTTGCTTGCGTTGCCGAGCACCGTCTGCATCATGTCGAGGTAGAGACGCTCGCGCGTGACGCCGGGCGCCTTCGTGTATTCGACCAGTATCCGGTTGAAGCGCTCGGCGTCGCCCTGCGAGCGCTGCTCGACTTCCGTCTGGTAGCCGTTCGCTTCCTCGAGCAGGCGCGCCGCATTGCCGCGCGCGCGCGGCACGACGTCGTTCGCGTAGGCCTGGCCCTCGTTCTTCAGCCGCTCGCGGTCCTGGCCGGCCTTGACGGCGTCGTCGAACGCGGCCTGCACCTTGTCGGGCGGCTGCACGTTCTGCAGCGTGACCTTCTGCACGAACACGCCGGTGACGTAGCGGTCGAGGTTCTGCTGCATCAGCTGCTCGGTCTGCTTCGCGATCTGCTCGCGGCCCTCGTACAGCGCGAAGTCCATCTTCGCCTTGCCGACGACCTCGCGGATCGCCGATTCGGCGATGTACGCGACGATCTGGTCGGGCCGCCGGTTGTTGAAGACGTAATCCTCGGCGCTCTTCAGGTTGTACTGGACCGCGAACTGGATGTCGATGATGTTCTCGTCATCGGTCAACATCACCGCTTCCTTGTCGATCTTGTTGCGCGGCGTGTTGCGATAGCCGATCTCGATCGTCTTCACCTGCGAGAACTCGACGAGCTCCACCGCTTCGATCGGAAAGGGCAGGTGCCAGCGCGGACCGGGCTGCGTCGTCTCGGTGTACTTGCCGAAGCGGGTCACGACGCCGCGGCGGCCTTCGTCGACGATGTAGAAGCCGCTCGCGAGCCACACCACGGCGACCAGCGCGACCAGCATGCCGGCGCCGCCCAGCGGAAGCGTCGGCCGGGGACCGCCGCCATCGCCGCCGTCCTGCGGCTCGCGCTTGCGCCCGAACAGCTCGTTCATCCGGCGATTGACATTGCGCCAGATCTCGTCGAGATCGGGGGGGCCTCCGCCCTGGTTGCCGCGTTTGCCCCACTGCGGGTCGTTCAGCGACATGTCGCGAGCGCTCGATGCATGAGCTTCAGAAACGGTTGACGGGGTGGGCGCATTGACGCTCGCGCCTGTTCACACAATGTCCGCGAGTGAGCTGCACGGCCGAAACGGACCCTAGCCGCAGCATTCCGGCGCGTCCCGGTTTTCGGTTTCGGGAACTGGCGAGAGGGGGAAGCGCTCTGCCAGCGCGGCGCGCAATTCGGGGAGCCCGGCGCCGCTTGCCGCACTCACGCGGACCGAGGAAATGTTACCACAGGGGTCCCGTTCGACGCCGGCCGGCAGCGTCGTCAGGTCGCACTTGTTCAGCACGCGGATCTGCGGCACGTCCTTCGCCCCGATTTCCGCGAGCAGCGCGTCGACCGCTTCGATCTGCTCGTCGCGGTTGTCGGCGCTTGCGTCGACGACGTGCAACAGCAGGTCGGCGTCCGCGGCCTCCGCGAGCGTCGCGCGGAACGCGGCGATCAGGTCGTGCGGCAGGTCGCGGATGAAGCCGACCGTGTCGGACAGCACGATGTTGCCGGCGCCCGCGACGTGCATCCGGCGCAGCGTCGTGTCGAGCGTGGCGAAGAGCTGGTCGGCGACGTAGGCGTCCGAGGCCGTCAGGCGGTTGAAGAGCGTCGACTTGCCGGCGTTCGTATAGCCGACGAGCGCGACCGTGGGCACCGCGGCCCGCCTGCGCCTGCGAGTCTGCGTCGCGCGCCTCACCGCGACCTTGCGCAGGCGCTCGCGCAACAGGCGCACGCGCTGCGTGATCAGCCGGCGGTCGGTTTCGAGCTGTGTCTCCCCCGGGCCGCGCAGCCCGATGCCGCCCTTCTGGCGCTCGAGGTGCGTCCAGCCGCCGACGAGGCGCGTCGCCATGTGGTTCAGTTGCGCGAGCTCGACCTGCAGCTTGCCCTCGGCGCTGCGCGCACGCTGCGCGAAGATGTCGAGGATCAGGCTCACGCGATCGACGACGCGGCATTCGAGCGCCTGCTCGAGATTGCGCTGCTGCACGCCGGACAGCGCATGGTCGAAGATCACGAGGTCGGCATCCGCGTCGCGGCGCTTGCCGGCGATCTCGTCGACCTTGCCGCGTCCCGCGAAGAACGCGGGATCGGGACGCTCGCGCCGCCCGCCGAGGTTGCCGACGACCGTTGCGCCCGCCGACGTCGCGAGCGCCGAAATCTCGGCAAGCCGCGCAGCGCGCGGGGCGCGCCCGAAATCGAGCGCGACGACGAGCGCCTTGTCGCCGCTGTCAGGCCTATCGAACATGCGTCAGCGCACGGACGCCGTGCACGCGCGCCCGGTTGCCGTCCGCGACGGCACGGGCGGCGACGATTCCGGCAGCGACGTCAGCTTTCGCTTTCGTGGTGGTTCTGGTGCGGCATCGTGACCGGCCGCGACGGAACGACCGTCGAGATCGCGTGTTTGTACACCATCTGTGTGACGGTATTCTTCAGCAGCACCACGTACTGGTCGAACGACTCGATCTGCCCCTGCAGCTTGATGCCGTTCACGAGATAGATGGAAACCTGCACGTGCTCCTTGCGCAGGGTATTGAGGAACGGGTCTTGTAGCATTTGCCCTTTGTTGCTCATCGATGAGCTCCGCGCTTCGTTATTTCCGCACCTTCGGACGCTTCAGCGACCGCGGCCATCCGGACGCGCGCCCTGAAACGTTCGGCGAAACCAGCTAGCGGCGTGCGGCGGAATCCGCGTAGGGGTTGGCTCCGGTCTTGAATTCTATCCTAAGGGGCGTACCCCGCAATTTGAAAGCCTCGCTGAAAAATCGTTCCAGATAGCGGCGGTAGGCGTCAGGCACGCGTGCGAGCGCCGAGCCGTGGATGATGACGCGCGGCGGATTCATGCCGCCCTGGTGCGCGTAGCGCAGCTTGGGGCGGACGACGCCCGCGCGCGGCGGCTGCTGCCGCTCCACCGCGAGTTGCAGCGTGCGCGTGAGCCGCGGCGTCGACAGCTTCGCCATCGCGGCAGCGTAGGCCGCGTCCACCGCTTTCAGGAGGCCCGAAGCGCCGCGGCCCTCGCGCGCCGCGATGTGGCGCTGCTCGGCGAACGCGAGAAACGCGAGCTTGCGCTCGATGTCGCGCGTCACGCTCGCGCGCGTGTCGGCGTCCGCGGCGTCCCACTTGTTGACCGCCACCACCAGCGCGCGGCCCGCTTCGAGAATGTGGCCCGCGAGATGCGCGTCCTGCTCGGCGATGCCTGCGACCGCGTCGAGCAGCAGGATCACCACGTGCGCGTCCTCGATCGCCTGCAGCGTCTTGATGACCGAGAATTTCTCGACGGCCTCGCTCACCTTGCCGCGGCGGCGCACACCCGCGGTGTCGATGACCGTGTAGCGGCGCTCGCCGCGCTCGAAGTCGAGGCGGATCGCGTCGCGCGTCGTGCCGGGCTCGTCGAACGCGATCACGCGCTCCTCGCCGACGAGCGCATTGACGAGCGTCGACTTGCCGACGTTCGGGCGGCCGACGACCGCAACCCTGACGCGGCCTTCATGCGCGTCGGCGTCTTCATCCGCCGGCTGCTGCCCGGTTTCCGGAACGCGGTCGAGGGCGATGTCGACAAGGTCGCGCACGTTCTCGCCGTGCGCGGCCGAGATCGGATACGGTTCGCCGAGGCCGAGTTCGTGGAATTCGGCGACGGCGCGCGCGCCGTCGAGGCCTTCGGCCTTGTTGACGGCGAGCACGATCGGACGCCCCGACTTGCGCAGCAGCTCGGCGATGGCGCGATCCTGCGGTGCGATGCCCGCGCGCCCGTCGACGATGAAGATCACCGCGTCGGCCTCGGCGATCGCGGCCTTCGCCTGCTTCGCCATTTCGAACAGGATGCCCGACGTCGCAACCGGCTCGAAGCCGCCGGTGTCGACGACGATGAACTCGCGCTCGCCTACGCGCGCGCGGCCGTAGTGCCGGTCGCGCGTCAGGCCCGGCAGGTCCGCGACCAGCGCGTTGCGCGTTTTCGTGAGCCGGTTGAACAGCGTCGACTTGCCGACGTTCGGACGGCCGACGAGGACGAGGGTGGGGAGCATGAAGGGGGTCAGAGACGCATTTCGAAGGTCGATCGTGGGTTATTCGAATTCACGCGTGAAATGCGTTTCTGACCCCCATTCGCTGATGCCATTCACCTGGCCACGACCGAAAACACCGTACCCTTCTCCGACTGCCAGAGCAGTCCGCCGCCGAGCGCGATCGGCTGCGCCGTCGCGAGGCTGCCGTCGGTGGCGAGGCGTCCCACGTACGCGCCGTCGGCGCGCGAGAGGACGTGCAGATAGCCTTCGACGTCGACGACGCCGAGGTCGTCGCCCACGAGCTGCGGGCCGCCGATGCGCCGCTTCGCCAGCACGTCCTGTTTCCAGACCGACGCGCCGTTGCTGCGGTCGAACGCCTGCACGACACCCTTGTCGTCGACGACGTAGAGGCGCTGCGCATCGGCCGTGATGCCGGCGAGGCTCGACACGTCGCGCGACCAGATGAGCGTTCCGCGCACGAGCTCGAAGCACGCGACGCGGCCTTGGTAGGCCGCTGCGCAAACTTCCTTCTCGTCGACGTACGGAAGGCTCGTCACGTCGGCGATGCGCTCGAGCTCGGTGGCGCCTCTCGGCGTGGCAACGGCGCCTTCCCATGCCACCGTTCCGGTCTGCGCGTCGACCGCGAGCAGCCTGCCCCCCGGCGTTCCGACGAGCAAGCCCCCGCGCGAAACGACGCCGCCTGCGGCGTTGCGCACGGTGAGCGGCGGATTGATCCGCTGGTCCACCCATGCGGTCTTGCCGTCCGCCGCGGCAAGGCCGTAGATGCGCCCGTCGCCGGAGAACACGATGACGATCGCGCCGGAAACGCGGGGCGGCGCGATCACCTCGCTCGACACGTAGGCTGTCCACAGCGGCTTGCCGTTGGTGTCGAACGCGAGCACCTCGCCTTTCGCGGTGCCGACCGCGACGACGGTCTCGCCCGCGCCCGGTCCGGCCGACAGCGGCTTGTTGGCGCTGACCTTCCAGACGACGCGACCGGTGGCGACGTCGAGCCGCATGAGCGTTCCGTCGCTTGCGGCCGCATAGATCGCCGACGACGTGACGGCGGGCGCGATGCCCGGCGCGGCGCTGCCGATGCTCTGCTGCCACGCGATGCGCGGCGTCACCTTCGCCTCGAGTTGCGGAAGCGGGCCGGGCTTGCGGCTGCCTCCGGTCAGCCAGGCGAACGAAGGCGCGGGAATCCACGTCATCCACGACGTGAGCGGCGATTCCGACAGCGATGCGCAGCCGACGCAAAGCACCGCCGCCACGACCACAGCGCCGGCGGCGCGGTGCGCGCGAAACGTCATTTGGAAACTCCGGCGGCCGCTTTCTCGGCTGCTGATTTCTCCGGTGCTGCCTTCTCGGGTGCTGCCTTCTCCGCTGCCGCTTTCTCCGCTGCTGCTTTCTCCAACGCGGCTTTCTCCGGTGCCTTCGCGATGCCGCCGAGCGCGTCGTGCTTCACCTGCACGAAGCTGCGGTACGGCGACTTGGGATCGAGCTTCGCGAGCGCGATCTCGTATGCGGTGCGTGCTTCGGCCGCGCGCCCGGCGGCCGCGAGCGCGTCGCCGCGCAGGTCGGCATAGAGCCCGTCGAAGCTCGCCGGATGCACGGCGTCGAGCGTCGCGAGCGCCGCGTCGTACTGCTTCTCGTCCATCTGCACTTGCGCGAGGCGATAGCGCCCGATCGCGCGCACCTCGTCCTCGCGGGCGTGCTCGACGACCCACTTGTACTGCGCCGTCGCCCCCGCGCGGTCGCTGGTGTCGTAGAGCATCTTCGCGTACAGCAGCGCCGCACGCGGCGCGTAGGCGGTGGAGCCGTAGCGGTCGGTGATCGACAGCGCCGCATCCTTCGCCTTCGCCGCATCCTTCGCACGCACGGCGTCGGCGACGGCCGAGTACAGCACCGACGCATCCTCGGCGCGCTTGCCGGTCCACCAGCGCCAGCCCTGCACGCCGGCGATCAGGAGCAGCCCGAGGATCAAGCCGGCGGTGATGGCGGAGCCGTATCGCGCCCACCACGCCTTCAGCTCGTCGATCTGATCCTGCTCTTCGAGGTCATAGACAGCCATATTCATCCTTCGAGGTATTGAGCGCCGCGAAGCGTGCCGGCAGGTCGGCGAGCGGAACGCTGACCTGGGCGCCGCCATCGCGCAGCGTCTTGATTGCAACGATGCCCGCGGCCGCCTCGTCGTCGCCGACGATCACCGCTAGACGCGCGCCGCTTGCATCCGCTTTCTTGAGCTGCGACTTGAAGCTCCCGCCGCCTGCGTGCAGGACGACGGACGCGCCGTGGTCGCGCAGCGTTTCCGCGGCTTGGCGCGCGAGTGCCGACCCCTGTGCGCCGACGTGCACGACATAGCCGTCTGGCGCGTGCGCGCGCATTCGTCCCTGCGCAATCAGCAGCATGATCATCCGCTCGACGCCGATCGCGAATCCGCATGCCGGCGTCGGCTTGCCGCCGAGCGCCTCGAACAGGCCGTCGTAGCGGCCGCCGCCGGCCACGGTGCCCTGCGCCCCGAGCGCGGCCGAGATCCACTCGAACACGGTCCGGTTGTAGTAGTCGAGGCCGCGTACGAGGCGCGGCTCGATCGTGTACCGGATGCCGGCCTCGTCGAGCAGCGCGGTGAACGCCTCGAAATGCGCACGCGACGCGCCGCCGAGTTGATCGACGAGCCGCGGCGCGGCGGCGATCGCTTCCTGCAGCGGCGCATGCTTGCTGTCGAGGATCCGCAGCGGATTCGCATGCAGCCGGCGCTGCGAATCGGCGTCGAGCAGATCGCGGTGCCGCTCGAAATGCGCGATCAGCGCGGCGCGGTGCGCGCGGCGTTCGCCGGGATCGCCGATCGAGTTGATCGCGAGCGTGATGTCGGCGAGGCCCAGCGTGCGCCACAGCCGCGTGAGCATCACGATCTGCTCCGCGTCGACGTCCGGGCCCGGGTAGCCGAGCGCCTCGACGTCGAGCTGATGGAACTGGCGGTAGCGCCCTTTCTGCGGACGCTCGTGGCGGAACATCGGTCCCGCCGTCCACACGCGAAGCGGCCGCTCGTATGTCAGGTTGTGCTCGATCGCCGCGCGGACGATGCCCGCTGTCGCTTCGGGACGCAGCGTCAGGCTCTCGCCGTTCAGCTTGTCGTCGAACGTGTACATCTCGTGCTCGACGACGTCGGTGTGCTCGCCGATGCCGCGCACGAACAGTGGCGTCGGCTCGACGATCGGCACGCGCAGGTTGCGGTAGCCATAGCGCTCGAACACGTCGCGCGCCGCCTCCTCGAACTGATGCCACGCCGACGCCTCGTCGGGGAGCACGTCGTTCATGCCACGCACCGCCTGCAGTGCTTTTCCCATTGCGCTCGACCGCTCTTCGCTCATGATCGCGTCAGCGCAGCGCGACGCGCGCCACGCTGCCCCGCGTGTACGGCGCGAGGTCGAGCGCCTGCCCGCGAAAGGTGACCGCGACGTCTGGTGCATTTCCGAGCGCGAGCTGGAAAGGGGGCGTGCCGTTGACGGTCTGCGTCATGCCGGCGCCGCCGGTCATCTGCAGGATCACCCGGCCGTTCGCGTCGCGCACTTCCGCCCACGACGTGCCCTTGAACGCGAGGACGAGCGTGGCATCCGTTCCCGTCGCGGGCGGCGATGCCGGCTGCGGTTGCGGCGCCGCGGCGGCTGCGGCATCGGGTGCAGCCGCGGGCGGCACGCCGGGCTCCGGCGCCGGCGCGGCAGGCGCCGCCGTGTCGGCGAGCGGATTGGGAAGCGCCGTCGCGGAAGATCCCGCCACGACCGGCGCGGGCGCCGCGTGCGTCGCATCGACAGGCGTGCTTGCGGCGATCGGCGACGTGTCGCGTGGCGCGGCGGCATTCTGGCGCGTGTATTCGTAGACGTAGACGCCCGCGGCGGCGACGATGGCAAGCAGCAAGAGCGGCACCAGCCAGCGCGCCGCGGACGGTGACGCACGCTCGACGGGAATTTCGCCCATCGGCCGGCGCGCCGCCGCGAACGACGGGCGCTCGAGACCCGGCGCATGCTCGGCCGGCGGAAGCAGCGCGAGCACCGAGTCGGGATCGAGCGCCAGGAAGCGCGCGTAGTTGCGCGCGAAGCCGCGCACGAACGTGCGTCCGGGCAGGCGGGCCCAGTCGTCTTCCTCGAGCGCCGCTACCTGGCGCGGCGCGAGCTTCAGCTGCGCGGCGACGTCGCCGATCGACCATCCTGCCGCTTCGCGCGCAGCACGCAACTTCGCGCCGGCCGTTGCGGGATTCGGGCGCGCGCTCTCCTGCGCTTCGATCGGATCCGTCACTCGCAGGTACCGCCGGCGAGCGCCTTGGCCTCCGGCGACTCGGGCCACCGGTTCCGAAGCTGCGATTCGTACGAGCGCTCGGCCTCGCGATCGCCCTGCTTGCGCTCGATGCACGCGCCGAGATAGAGCGCTTCGGGCGGCGGATTCGCCTGCTGCATCACCGGGCGCATCCACGCGCGCGCTTCGCCGACGCGCGACTGGCGATACGCGAGCAGCGCGAGGTTGTAGGCGGCTACCGGATTGCCGGGCGATGCCGTCAGCGCGCGCCGCAGGTAATCCTCGGCGACTTGCGTCTGGCCGAGCGACGCACTGCACTTCCCGGCATTGATGAGCGCGATCTCCTGCTTCTTGAACAGCGGATCGCGGATCGCCTGGTCGAATTCCGGCAGCGCTTCGCGCGCACGTCCCGTCGCGCACAGATACGCGCCCCAGTTCGCGCGGATTTCCGGATCGTTCGGCGCGAGTGCGACCGCCTGGCGGAAGTTCTCCTCGGCCTTGTCGCGCTCGCCGAGCATCGCATAGACGAGTCCGTAGATGTTGTAGAGCTTCGGATAGCTCGGGTCGAGCGTCTTCGCCGCGCCGAGTTCCTCGAGCGCCACGTCCATCTGCCCGCGCTCGTAGTACCCGGCCGCGAGGTCGGTGCGGATCACCGCGCGCTCCTGCGGCGTCGCTTCCTGCACCTTCACCGGCGTGCGGTCGGGCGGCGGCGCCGTCGGCGGCGTCGACGGTTTGTTGGATGCGCATCCGGCGAGGACCAGCGCGCCGGCGACGAGCAGGAGCGGCAACAAACGGTTCATGCGAGAGACCCCGAAGGAAGGCTTCTTCAGCGCGCGACGGCGAGCGGGATCCGCGTCGCCAGTCGCCGTTTCGTGCGGTCGTGCACCTGCCCCGCGAGCTGTCCGCACGCCGCGTCGATGTCGTCGCCTCGCGTGCGGCGGATCGTGGTCACGATGCCGGCGTCCTGCAGCGCGCCGGCGAACGCGCGGATGCGCTCGCGCGGCGTCGTCGCGAATCCGCTGCCCGCGAACGGGTTGAACGGAATCAGGTTGATCTTGCACGGAACGTCGCGGACGAGCGCCGCGAGCGCGCGCGCATGCGCAGGCTGGTCGTTCACGCCGTCCAGCATCACGTATTCGAACGTGACGAAATCGCGCGGCGCGCGCTCGACGTAGCGCACGCACGCGGCCATCAGCTCGGCGAGCGGATGCTTGCGGTTGATCGGCACCAGCCGGTCGCGCAGCGCGTCGGTCGGCGCATGCAGCGACACCGCGAGCGCCACCGGGCACTCATCGCGCAGCCGGTCGATCCACGGAACGAGGCCCGACGTCGACAGCGTGACGCGGCGCCGCGAAAGGCCGTAGGCGTTGTCGTCGATGAACAGCGCGAGCGCGGACACGACGTTGTCGAAGTTGGCGAGCGGCTCGCCCATGCCCATCATCACGACGTTCGTGATCGGCGCACGGCCGTTTTCGACCCAAGGCGCACAGATCCCGTCAGAAAGAAGCGTGCGGTTCGCATGCCAAAGCTGGCCGACGATCTCGCCCGTCGTCAGGTTGCGGTTGAAGCCCTGCCGGCCGGTCGAGCAGAACGCGCAGTCGAGCGCGCAACCCGCCTGTGACGAGATGCACAGCGTGCCTCGATCGTCCTCGGGGATGTAGACGGCCTCGACCGCGTTGCCGTTGCCGGCGTCGAGCAGCCACTTGCGCGTGCCGTCGGCCGCGGTCGTGTCGCGCAGCACGCGCGGCGCACGGATTTCCGCTTCGGCGGCGAGCAGTTCTCGCAACGGCTTCGCGAGATCGCTCATACCCGCGAAATCGCCCGCGAAGCGCTGGTGCACCCAGCGCGACACCTGCCGCGCGCGGAAGGGCTTCTGCCCGCGCTCGCCGAGCCAGTGCACGAGCGCCGCGGGATCGAGGTCGAGCAGGTTCGTCATCGGTGCAGCGAAGGATGCGGCGGCACGCGCGGGGGGGCGCGTGCCGGCTTACCGCCGGTAGATCGCGTGAGCCGGAAAGAAGTACGCGATCTCCGTTGCCGCAGTTTCCGGGCCGTCCGAGCCGTGCACGGCGTTCGCGTCGATCGACTGCGCGAAGTCGGCGCGGATCGTTCCGGGCGCCGCCTTCTTCGGGTCGGTGGCGCCCATGAGTTCGCGGTTCTTCGCGATCGCGTCGTCGCCTTCGAGCACCTGCACCATCACCGGGCCGGTCGTCATGAAATCGACCAGGTCGCGAAAGAACGGCCGCTCGCGGTGCACGGCGTAGAAGCCTTCCGCGTCTTCGCGAGAGAGCCGCACCATTTTCGCCGCCGCGATACGCAGTCCCGCCTTCTCGAAGCGTGCGTAGATCTCGCCGATGGCATTCTTCGCGACCGCGTCGGGCTTGATGATCGAAAGGGTGCGTTCAACCGCCATGTGCGCAAGCTCCGCAGGAAAATCGAGCAAATCCAAGATTTTACCATAGGAGCCCCCGCGCGGAGGACGCGTTTTCCGGATGCCGTGCGTGAAGCGCCGGCCCGGCGCAGTCGCCGGCCGGTCGCGATCGCCGCCCCTGCGCGGTCGCCGCACCGGCACGGTCACCGCACCAGCACGGTCGCCGGGCGGCGACCCTCCGTTCAAAGCATGCCAAGGGCCTTCGGCAGCCAGATCGACATCGCCGGCCAGTACGTCACAACGACGAGGAAGACGAGCATCGTCAATAGCCACGGCCATACCGCGATCGTGAGCTCGGTGATGCCCATGCGCGTGATCCCCGAAGCGACGTAGAGGTTGAGCCCCACCGGCGGGTGGCACATGCCGACCTCCATGTTCACCACCATCATGATGCCGAAGTGGATCGGATCGATGCCGAGCTTCATCGCCACGGGGAACAGGATCGGCGCCATGATCAGTACGATCGACGATGGCTCCATCACGTTGCCGGCGAGCAGCAGCAGCACGTTGACGACGAGCAGGAACGTGATCGCGCCGAGCCCCTGGTCGAGCATCCAAGCCGCCATCGCCTGCGGGATGTTTTCCGACGTCATCAGGTAGCTGAACATCACCGCGTTCGTGATGATGTAGAGCAGCATCGCGCTCATGTTCGCCGAATCGAGCAGCACCTTCGGCACGCGCGACAGCGGCATGTCCTTGTAGACGAACACCGCGACGATGAACGCGTAGACGGCGCTCATCGCCGCCGCTTCCGTCGGCGTGAAGATGCCGGTGTAGATGCCGCCGATGACGACGACGATCAGCAGCAGCCCCCACACGCTCTTGCGGAACGCGCGCCAGCGCTCGCCCCACGTCGCCCGCGGCTGGCGCGGATAGTTGTTCTTGCGCGCGCGCCACCACGTCGTCAGCCCGAGCATCGTCGCGAGCACGATCCCCGGGATGATGCCGGCGATGAAGAGAGCGCCGACGGACGTGTTCGTGGCAACCGAGTACATCACCATGACGATCGACGGCGGGATCAGGATGCCGAGCGCGCCGGACGTCGTGATGACGCCGGCGCCGAAGCGGTTCGGGAAGCCCTGCCGCACCATCGCCGGCAGCACGATCGAGCCGATCGCGACGACGGTGGCCGGCGAGCTGCCCGAGACCGCCGCGAACAGCGCGCACGCCATCACGCCGGCCAGCCCGAGGCCGCCGTGCCAGTGCCCGACGACAGACGATGCGAAGTCGATCATTCGTCGCGCGACGCCGCCGTGCGTGAGGAAGTTGCCGGCCAGGATGAAGAACGGGATCGCCATGATCTCGAACTTCTCGATGCCGGTGAACAGCTTGAGCGCCACCGATTCGATCGGCACGCTGGTCATCGTGAACAGGTACGTGAGCACCGTGAGACCGAGCGAGATCGAGATCGGCATGCCGGTCAGCATCAGCGCGACGAGCAGCGCGAAGATGATCCACGGGTTGGCGACGTAGACGCCGACGAGCTTCAGCGCAACCGGGATGCCGATGACGAGGATCGGGATCAGCGCCGGCCACCGCGGCGCGCCGGCCGGCGCGGGGGAAGCGAGCGTGCTCACTTGGTCCCCCCGGCGGGATGCAGGTCCGGCACGACAGCAGGCGCGTCGATGCCCTCGACGTGCGCGACGTCATGGTGCGGCAACTCGCCGGTGCGCCAGAAGCTCCATGCGACCTGCAGGAAGCGGAAGCACATCAGGTACGAGCCGAGCGGAATGCACAGGTACACGATCCACTTCGGGAGCTCGAGGTCGGGCGACACGGAGTCGGTGTGCGCGATGTCCCACGTGAACGTCGCGCCGAGCGTGCCGACGATGCCGGTGAAGGTCGCGCCCGCGAGCAGCCCGAACAGCACGTAGAACCTGCGGGTGCCGGGCGGAAGCCGGTTGATCATCACGTCGACTCCGACGTGGATGCCGGTGCGCACGCCGTAGGCCGCGCCGAACTTCGCCATCCACACGAACATGTAGATGCAAAGCTCCTGCGCCCACGACATGTCGATCTTCAGCAGTGCGTCCTGCACGCCGGGTATCGACATGCCGGCCGCGTAGCGATGGGCGACGGCGACGAAGATCAGGAGCGTCGCCGCGCCCATCAGGACCGTGATCAGCACCTCCTCGAGGCGGTCGAGCAGCTTCAGCATCTCACTCCTCCCTCCGCCTGCCCCGGGTGGACGCCTTCCCCGCGCACTCCCGGTCGCCCGCCCCGCGGCTTGCGCAGGGCGAGTGCTTTGGCGATTACGGCTTGAAGCCGGTTTCCTTGTAGACGAGCGCGAGCGTGTCCTTGCCGACGCGCGACTCGTTTTCCCTGTGCACGACGAGCGCCGCCTTCTTCCATGCCTCCTTCTCGGCGGGCGTCAGCGTGATGATCTCGGTCTTGCCCGACGCCTTGACCGCCGCCAGCGCGTCTTCGTTCTCCTTCTTGGCGATGTCGTTCGCGTACTTCGTCGCGTCCTTCATCGCGCCGTCGAGCGTCGTGCGGACGTCGGCGGGCAGGCCGTCCCAGAACTTCTTGTTCACGATCACCGCGTATTCGATGACGCCGTGATCGGTCATCGTCAGGTACTTCTGCACCTCGTGCATCTTCTGCGTGTAGAAGTTCGACGGAGTGTTCTCCTGTCCGTCGACGACGCCTGTCTGCAGCGCCTGGTAGACCTCGGAGAACGCCATCACCTGCGGCAGCCCGCCGAACGCCTTGATCTGGTCGCCCAGGACCTTCGACGACTGGATTCGGAACTTGAGGCCCTTCGCGTCCTCCGGCTTGCGCAGCGGCTTGTTGGCGCTGATTTCCTTGAAGCCGTTGTCCCAGTAGGCGAGCCCCGTGATGCCCTTCGACTCGAGCTTCTTGAACAGTGACTGCCCGACCGGACCCTGCGTCACTTTGTGCAGATCGTCGTAGCTGTCGAAGATGTACGGGATGTCGAAGATCTCGAACTCGCGCGCGCCGAGCGGCCCGAACTTGGACACCGAGGGCGCGAGCATCTGCACGCTGCCGAGCTGCAGCGCTTCCATTTCCTCGCCGTCCTTGAACAGCGAGCTGTTCGGATAGACCTCGACCTTCACACGTCCCTTCGTGCGCTCCTCGGCGAGCTTCTTGAACTGCTCGGCGCCCTTGCCCTTGGGCGTGTCGACGGCCACGACGTGGCTGAACTTGATGACGATCGGCTGCTGCGCGAATGCGCCGGGCGCGGCAGCCAGGGCGACAGCCGCGCACAGCGCGGTCAGCGAGAACGGGAGCTTCATCGAAAAACCTCCAGAAAGAAAAGGACCACGAACCGTTATTGTGCGCGGACTGCGCGATCCGCCGAGCCGCGACGCACGCGTTGCCCGGTGCTGGCGGGGATTAGGCCCGCGCCGGGCCGTGATTGTCAATGCGGCCCGGCCGCCAGACGATCTCCCGGGCCGGCTCGCCCGGCGCGGCGGCGAATGCGACGTCGACCCCGAGCGGCGCCACCGCCGCGAGCGTGCCGCCGCAGTAGATCCGCGGCAAGCCTCGCCGTTCCCAGTGCGGAATGCCCGCCTCGCGCAGCAGGTCCGCAACCGGGCGTCGCGCCGCGCGGCCGGCAAGGACCAGCCGCTCGCCGGCCACGCCGCTGCGGATCGTCACGCCGAACGTGCGCAGGTGGCGGGCGGCGATGCCGCGGCCGAGCCCGGGAACGAGCGTCAGCGTGCCGTGCGGCAGGGCGACGGATTCGGCGCCGTCCCATTTGCGCGCAAAGGGCTCGCACTCGGCTCGATGGACGAGGATGCGCCCGCGATGAACGCCGACCACCGCGCTCGCGTGCCCAACCGACACGCGCGCATCGGCGTCGGCGTGCGCAAGCTGCCGCAGCATCGCAGCGAGGCGAGCCTGCGACGGCGCCGGCAGGCCCTGCTGGCGCAGAAACCACCGCAGCAGGTTGCGCCCACGGCGGGCGTCAAGCGCGGCGAGCGTGGCGCGATCGAGCGCGACACCGTCGTATCCGCTGCGGGCGTCGACAGCGGCGAGGTCGTCGAGCAGCGCGGCGGCTTCGCCCTGCAGCGATGCCGCGCGCGCGACCGCGGCCGGATAGCCCGGGGCAATGGCTCGCAGCGCGGGCACGACGCCGCGGCGCAATGCGTTGCGGCGGTAGCGCGGGTCGGCGTTGGACTCGTCGTCGACGAACGCGAGCGAGCGCTCCCGTGCGTACCCCTCGATGCGTGCGCGCGGCAAATCGAGGAATGGCCGCAGCCAATGGATGCGCCCGTCGTAGCGGGCCGCGGGCATCGCGGCAAGGCCGCGCGGACCTGCGCCGCGCAGCAGTTGCAGCAGCAGCGTCTCCGCCTGATCGTCGGCGTGATGGGCGAGCAGCACCGCAGACGCGCCGTGCGCGGCAGCGAGCGCGGCGAGCGCAGCGTAGCGCGCCTCGCGCGCAGCGGCTTCGACGCTGATGCGCGGCCCGCGCGCGACGCTCACCCGCTCGACGTGGCAGGGCACCGCGCGCGCGGCGCAAAAGGCGCCGCAGAACCGCGCCCATGCGCCGGCATTGGCGGAAAGCCCGTGCTCGACGTGGAAGGCCACGACCTCGACCGACGCGGCTTCCGCGAGCGCGGCCGCCGCGTCGAGCAGCACGACCGAATCGCGGCCACCCGAGAGCGCCACGGCAACGCGCCCGCCGCGCGGCAATGTGCTGGCGAGCGCGCGCGCGACGGCGGCGCGTACGGAACTAACCTCCGCGCTGTCGCGCTTCGAGGCTTGTTCGCGCTCGGGCCGGCCCTTCGCGCGTACGGGACTACCCTCCGCGCTGTCGCGCTTCGAGGCTTGTTCGCGCTCGGGGCGGCCCTTCGCGCGTACGGGACTACCCTCCGCGCTGTCGCGCTTCGAGGCTTGTTCGCGCTCGGGGCGGCCCTTCGCGCGTACGGCGTCAGGGACCGCTGATCTCCTTGTATCTGCCATACGCCAGGATCTTGTCCTCGCGGGCCTCGAGCAGCGCGTCGAGCGACTGCTCGCGGAGCTGGCGCAGCGCTTCGGTCAGCGCCTTCTTGAGCGTCACCATCATCCCCGCGTGATCGCGGTGCGCGCCGCCCGGCGGCTCGTTGACGACCTTGTCCACGAGCCCGAGCTGCTTCAACCGCGCCGCCGTGATGCCGAGCGTTTCCGCCGCTTCCGCCGCGTGCTCGGCCGACTTCCACAGGATCGACGCGCAGCCTTCAGGCGAGATCACCGAGTACGTGGCGTACTGGAGCATCAGCGTGACGTCGCCGACCGCGATCGCGAGCGCGCCACCCGAGCCGCCTTCGCCGATCACGGTGACGAGGATCGGCACGCGCAGCCCCGCCATCTCGTAGAGGCTGCGCCCGATCGCCTCCGACTGCCCGCGCTCCTCGGCGCCGATGCCCGGATACGCGCCCGGCGTGTCGACGAACGTGAAGAGCGGCAACCCGAACTTCTCCGCGAGCTTCATGAGCCGCAGCGCCTTGCGATAGCCCTCGGGCCGCGGCATGCCGAAGTTGCGGTAGATCTTTTCCTTGGTGTCGCGCCCCTTTTGCTGGCCGATCACCATGCACGGCACGCCGTTGAAGCGCGCGAAGCCGCCGATGATGGCGGGATCGTCGGCGTAGGCGCGATCGCCGTGCAGCTCGCGGAAGTCGGCGAACATCGCGTTGATGTAATCGGACGTATACGGACGCTGCGGATGGCGTGCCACCTGCGCGACCTGCCATGCCGTGAGCTTGCTGTAGATGTCCTTGGTGAGCTGCTGGCTCTTCTTGTTGAGGCGCGTGATCTCGTCGGAGATGTCGACGGCCGAGTCCTCGTGCACGTAGCGCAGCTCGTCGATCTTCTGCTGAAGCTCGGCGATCGGCTGCTCGAAGTCGAGGAACGTCTGCTTCATGGGTGCATGCCGCCACGCAGGCAGGCGCAGGCTCCCGCGCGAATGAAACGGCGTTCCGTCATAGTGTACCCGGCGCGCGCATCGTACGCGGCCGCCGGCGCCAGGCGGCGAAGGCCTGGTTGGCGAACACCGCCGCCAGCACGACAGAACCCCCGGCGAGCGTCGCGGCTCCCGGATGCTCGTCCATCAGCACCCACACCCAGATCGGGCCGAGGATCGGCTCGAGCAGCGCGAGCAGGCCGAGCTCGGTGGCGGAGAGGTGCTTCGACGCCGCGGTGGCGAGCAGGCAGCCGGTGCCGAGCTGCACGCATCCCATGATCGCGAGAATCGCGAGATCCCGACTGGTGGCTGCGAACGGGGGCGCCAGCACGGCGGCCGCCGCCAGCGACAGGATGCCGGCGATCATGACTTGTGGCAGCATGTCGACGGTCGCGTGGAACTTGCGCAGCACGGTGATCTGCGCGGCGAAGCAGCAGGACACGCCCAGCGCGAGCAGGTTGCCGGTGAGGCGCCCGGCGTCCGCCGTCTGCGCGAACATGACGACGACGCCGGCGAACGCCGCAAGCATCGCGACGATCGTGCGCAGCGCCACCGGCTCCTTCAGGATCACGCGCGCCGCGATCGCCGCGAGAAACGGCGACACGCTCATCAGGATGTTGGTATTGGCGACGGTCGTGCGCGTGAGCGAGCCGATGAAGAAAAAGAATGTCCCGGCGAGAAACGCGCCCGCCAGCAGGCCGGGCATGCCCGCCTGCCGCACCGCTCGCGCCATCGCGCGGCCGTGGATCGACGCGAGCACGCCGGCGACGAACAGCGTCATGAAAGCGCTGCGCCAGAACACGATCTCCCACGCATTCGCAAGCGACAGCTGGCGGACGAGGAAGCCGCCTGACGACCAGCAGACGGCGGCGACGATCATGAATGCGATCGCGCGGCTGTGCGCGGACAGAGGAGACGCGTTTCGCAATTCGGCAGGGCGGGGTAGAAGCGACGGGCCGCGATTGTAGCGTGCGTCGGCCCCCGTTCCCGCGTTCGCGCCATTCCGGCGTCGGCCGGCGCAGGCCCGCGTGGCGGCGCGCCTTCCGGTCAGCCGAAATCGGCGTCAGGCTCTCGCCCCATGGCCCGGGCGATCGCCGCGAAATCGTCGCGCGAAACGCGTACGACGCCGAAGCGGAGCGCCGCGCCCCAGTGCTCCTTGTTGCGGATGAACGCAAGCTCGGGCAGCAACGGCTTGATCGGCGCCGGCGTTGCGGCGAGCCATGCCGCGTCGCGCCTGAACGCGTGCGCCGGCTCGACCGGCGGCACTTCGTAGATCGGACCGGCACCCACGCGGCCGATGGCCGTGAACGCCTGCACGAGCGCGCCGGTTTGCGGCGCCGTGCGCGGCGAGTAGAACGTGACGCCGTCGCCCGGCTGCATGCGCTCGAGCGGCTCGGCGCGCCCGAAGCCGAACTGGACGAAGCCCTCGGCGACCGCCTTGTCCGCATCCTCCTGTGAAACGACGCCGATCCAGTACCTCCGCTCGCTCATTTTCGCCTCCATCCGCACTTGCGTATCCGTGCGGGTTGCATCCGTGTGGGTTGCATCCGCGGCTCGCATCCGTGCATCGAGCCTAGGCCGCGCGCGTGCGCTTCGCCATCAGACGTACGGACGATGCCGTCGCCTCTCCCGGCGCACGCAACCGCCGAACCTATAATCGGTGCCTGATCGCGAAGGAGGCTCGCATGAAGACGCATCGGATCGCCGTCATTCCCGGCGACGGCATCGGCAAGGAGGTGGTACCGGAGGGCCTGCGCGTGCTCGAGGCGGCCGCGGCGCGGTTCGGCATCGGGCTCGAGTTCGCGCATTTCGACTGGAACTGCGACCGCTACGTGAAGACCGGCCGCATGATGCCCGAGGACTGGTTCGAGACGCTTTCGGCGTTCGAGGCGATCTTCTACGGCGCCGTCGGCTGGCCGGCGGTCGTTCCCGACCACGTGTCGCTGTGGGGCTCGCTGATCCCGTTTCGCCGCCGCTTCGACCAGTACGTGAACCTGCGGCCGTGCCGGCTGATGCCCGGCATCGCGCCGCCGCTTGCGAACCGAAAGGCCGGCGACATCGATTTCGTCGTCGTGCGCGAGAACACGGAAGGCGAGTATTCGTCGGTCGGCGGGCGCTTGTTCGAAGGCACCGAGCGCGAGATCGTGTTCCAGGAGTCGGTGTTCACGCGCAAGGGTGTCGATCGCATCCTGAAGTTCGCGTTCGAACTCGCGCAATCGCGGCCCGACCGGCACCTGACGTCGGCCACCAAGTCGAACGGCATCTCGATCACGATGCCGTACTGGGACGAGCGCTTTCGCGCGATGACGGCGAGCTACCCTGGCGTGCGCACCGATCAGTTCCACATCGACATCCTGGTCGCGCATTTCGTCCTGCGGCCCCAGTTCTTCGACGTCGTCGTCGGCTCGAATCTGTTCGGCGACATCCTGTCGGACCTGGGTCCCGCCGTGTGCGGCACGATCGGCATCGCGCCGTCGGGCAACATCAATCCGGAGCGAACACACCCTTCGCTGTTCGAGCCGGTGCACGGCTCCGCGCCCGACATCGCCGGGCAGGGTGTCGCCAATCCGATCGGCCAGATCTGGTCGGGCGCGATGATGCTCGAGTTCCTCGGGTACCCGGATGCGGCGCGTGCGATCGTCGGCGCGATCGAGCGCGCGCTCGCCGACGAACGCGCGCCACGCACGCGCGATATCGGCGGCAAGGCGGGCACCGTCGAAGTGGGCAAGGCGATCGCTGCGCTGTTATGATCGGCGCCGTCGAAGACGTTGTCGCGCCGCGCGCATCGCTCGCGCGCCGGCGGCCGATCCCGCGTCGGCAAGTCCTGAGGGGAGCCCCATGTCGTTGACCATTGGAGTGCCGCGCGAGGTATTCCCGGGCGAGAAGCGCGTCGCCACCGTTCCGGACGTGGTCGCAAAGCTGATCAAGCAGGGTTTCCGCGTCGCGGTCGAAGCAGGGGCAGGCGACGGTTCGCAGATCGGCGATGATGCCTATCGCGAAAGCGGCGCCGAAATCGTCGCGGACCGCGCGCAACTGTGGCGGATGGCCGACATCGTGTTCAAGGTCCGCGCGCCGACGCCCGACGAGATCGGGCTTCTCCGCGAAAGCGGCATGCTGGTGAGCTTCATCTGGCCGGCGCAGAACCCCGAGCTTTTGCAAGCGCTCGCGGCACGCAAGGCGACCGTGCTCGCGATGGACAGCGTGCCGCGGATATCGCGCGCCCAGAAGCTCGATGCGCTGTCGTCGATGGCCAACATCGCCGGCTATCGCGCGGTGATCGAGGCTGCGCATGCGTTCGGCCGCTTTTTCACCGGCTCCATCACGGCCGCCGGCAAGGTGCCGCCGGCAAAAGTGTTCGTGATCGGTGCCGGCGTCGCGGGACTCGCCGCCATCGGCGCGGCGTCCGGTCTCGGCGCCATCGTGCGCGCGAACGACACGCGTCCCGAGGTCGCGGATCAGATCAAGTCGCTCGGCGGCGAGTTCGTGCCGGTCGAGTACGAGGAGGAAGGCAGCGGCGTCGGCGGCTACGCGAAGGTGATGAGCGAAGGCTTCCAGAAGGCGCAGCGCGAGGTGTTTGCGCAGCAGGCGAAGGACGTCGACATCATCATCACGACCGCGCTGATACCGGGCAAGCCGGCGCCGAAGCTGATCACCGGGGACATGGTCAAGTCGATGAGGCAGGGCAGCGTCATCGTCGACCTGGCCGCGGAGCAGGGCGGCAACTGCGAGCTGACGGTGCCCGGAGAAATCGTCGTGCGTCACGGCGTGACGATCATCGGCTACGAGGACCTTCCGTCGCGCCTGCCGAAGCAGGCATCGACGCTGTACGCGACGAACCTGCTGCGGCTCGCGGAGGACCTCGTCAAGACAAAGAGCATCGAGGGCGACAGGATCGCTATCGACATGCAGGACGAGGTGCTGCGAGGTACCACCGTCATCGACAAGGGCGAGGTGACGTGGCCGCCGCCACCACCGAAGCTTTCGGCGGCACCGCCCGCGCCGGCCGGCCCAGCGAAGCCTGTCGTCGTCCCGCCGAAGCCGAAGGGGCACGGCGAGCCGGGCGGACCCATGTCGCCGGGCAGAGCCGTCGTGCTGTTCGGCATCGGCGCGCTGCTGTTCCTGCTGATCGGCCTCTCCGCCCCGGCGTCGTTTCTCGGCCACTTCACCGTGTTCGTGCTCGCGTGCTTCGTCGGCTACATGGTCGTCTGGAACGTGAAGCCCTCGCTGCACACGCCGCTGATGAGCGTCACGAACGCGGTGTCGAGCATCATCGCGATCGGCGCGCTGGTGCAGCTCGCGCCGGACTTGACGAAGATCTCGGCGGACCTGTCGCGGCCCAACGAGTGGATACGCTGGCTGTCGGTGGGTGGCATCGCGCTCGCGGCGATCAACATGTTCGGCGGCTTCGCGGTCACGCAGCGAATGCTGTCGATGTTCCGCAAGTAGAGGCGACGACGATGACCCGAAGCCTCGTGATCGTCGCGTATATCGCGGCAACGATTCTCTTCATCCTGTGCCTCGGCGGGCTCTCGAACCAGGAGACGTCGCGGCGCGGCAACCTCTACGGAATGATCGGCATGGCGCTCGCCGTGCTGGCGACGGTGTTCGGGCCGTCCGTCACGCCGGCCGGCTATCCGTACATCGTCGCGGCCATGGTCGTCGGCGCCGCCATAGGCCTGTACGCGGCGCGCATCGTGCAGATGACGCAGATGCCCGAACTCGTCGCGCTGATGCACAGCCTCGTCGGCCTCGCGGCGATGCTGGTCGGCTACGCCAACTTCATCGACCCCACGGTGGCCGCGACGCTGACGCCGGCGGAGAACACGATCCACGAGATCGAGATGTACGTCGGCGTGCTGATCGGGGCGATCACGTTCTCGGGGTCGCTCATCGCATTCGGGAAGCTGTCGGCACGGATCAGCGGCAAGCCGGTGCTGCTGCCCGGGCGGCACTGGATCAACCTGGCGGGGCTCTTGATCGTCATCTACTTCGGCTACCGTTTCGTGAATGCGCACGGCGTCGCCGAGGCGATGTTGCCGATGTTCGTGATGACGGTCGTCGCGCTGCTGTTCGGCGTACACATGGTGATGGCCATCGGCGGCGCCGACATGCCGGTCGTCGTGTCGATGCTCAACAGCTATTCGGGATGGGCGGCGGCCGCCACCGGCTTCATGCTTTCGAACGACCTGCTGATCGTCGTCGGCGCGCTGGTGGGATCGAGCGGCGCGATCCTCTCGTACATCATGTGCCGCGCGATGAACCGGAAATTCCTCGCGGTGATCGCCGGCGGCTTCGGCACCGACGCGAGCGCGGCGAAGCCGGCGGGCGGCGGCGCCGTGCAGCCGGCCGGCGAAGTGCATCCGATTACCGCGCCGGAAACCGCGGAGATGCTGCGCGACGCGAAAAACGTGATCATCGTGCCGGGCTACGGCATGGCGGTCGCTCAGGCACAGCACACGGTCTACGAGATCACGAAGGCGCTGCGCGAGCGGGGCATCAACGTGCGCTTCGGCATTCACCCGGTGGCGGGCCGGATGCCCGGCCACATGAACGTGCTGCTCGCCGAGGCGAAGGTTCCCTACGACATCGTGTTCGAGATGGACGAGCTGAACGGCGACTTTCCCGACACGGATGTCGCGATGATCATCGGTGCGAACGACATCGTGAACCCCGCTGCCCAGGAGGATCCGACCAGTCCGATCGCCGGCATGCCGGTGCTGGAGGTATGGAAGGCGAAGAACTCCATCGTCATGAAGCGCAGCATGGCGTCGGGCTATGCGGGGGTCGACAATCCGCTGTTCTACAAGGACAACAACCGGATGCTGTTCGGCGACGCAAAAAAGATGCTCGAAGAAGTGCAAACGGCCCTGAAAGCCGCCTGAGCGCGGTCCTGCAGTCGGAAACGGCGCGGCGCGTTCGCTAGAATTCGGGCGCGGCCGCTTGCCGCGGAAGTCGCGCTTTTCGTGCCCGGTCCTCTTTCCCATCTTACGATCCTCGACCTCTCGCGCGTCCTCGCGGGCCCGTGGTGCACGCAGCTGCTCGCGGATCTCGGCGCCACGGTGATCAAGATCGAGAAGCCCGGGTCCGGCGACGACACGCGCGCGTGGGGACCTCCGTTTCTGCAGGACCGGGACGGCCACGATACGGCCGAGGCGGCGTACTACCTCGCCTGCAACCGCGGCAAGCAGTCGGTCGCGATCGACTTCACAAAGCCGGAAGGGCGCGACCTCGTCCTCGCGCTTGCGCGCGACGCCGACGCGCTCGTCGAGAACTTCAAGGTCGGCGGTCTCGCGAAATACGGCCTCGACTATCCGGCGGTCGCGGCGATCAATCCGCGGCTCGTGTACGCGTCGATCACCGGCTTCGGGCAGGACGGCCCGTACGCCGATCGTGCCGGGTACGACTTCATCATCCAGGGGATGAGCGGCTTCATGAGCGTCACTGGCGAGCGTGACGACGTGCCCGGCGGCGGCCCGCAGAAAGCCGGTATCGCCATCAGCGACCTGATGACGGGCATGTATGCTGCCGTCGCGGTGCTCGCCGCGCTTGCCGATCGCGACCGCACCGGCCGCGGCCAGCGGATCGACGCGTGCCTGCTCGACACATCGATCGCGATGATGGCCGTGATGAACATGAACTTCCTGGTGAGCGGCGTCGCGCCGGGACGCGCGGGCAACGCGCACCTCAACATCGTGCCCTACCAGGTGTTCCCGTGCGCCGACGGCCACCTGATTCTCGCGGTCGGGAACGACGGCCAGTTCCGCAAGTTCTGCGGCGTGGCCGGCCGGCGCGAATGGGCGCACGACGCGCGATTTGCGACCAACGCGGCACGCGTGCGCAATCGCGAGACGCTGGTGCCGCTGATCGACGCCGTGATGCGCACGCGCACGCAGCGCGACTGGCTCGCAGCACTCGAGGCGGCCGGCATTCCGTGCGGGCCGATCAATCGGCTCGACCAGGTATTCGCCGATCCGCAGGTCCTCGCGCGCGGCATGCGCGTCGACCTGCCGCATCCGCTGGCCGGCACGGTGCCGCAAGTGCGCGCGCCGCTCGTGCTGTCGAAGACACCGCTTGCGTACGAGGCGGCGCCGCCGCTCCTCGGCCAGCACACGGCGAGCGTGCTCGCGCAGCGGCTGCGCCTTGCCGACGGTGCGATCGCCGATCTGGCGGCGCGCAGCATCGTCGAACTCGTGCCGTCCGTGACGCAGCGGGCAAGCCCGCAGCGCGCAGGCTGAAGGCGCGAGGGGTGAACGGTCTCGTGCGCCGGCGCGCGTTCTGGATCGCCTACGCGGTGCTGTCGCTCGCCGCGCTCGCAATTGCCGCGCGGCTTTTCCCATTCGCCATCCCGATCGTGAATCTCGACGTCACGATGTCGCGCGGCGAAGCGATTGCCGCCGCACGAGCGCTCGCCGCGCGCGCGGCGAGCGCGCCCGCCGACGCACGTGTCGCCGCGCGCTTTTCCCACGACGGAACGACGCAGAACTACGTCGAGCTCGAAGGCGGCGGCAAGGATGCGTTCGCGGCGCTGACGCGCGGCGACCGCTATTCGCCCTACTGGTGGGAAGTGCGGCTCTTCACGCTCGGCGCGATCGACGAAACGATCGTCCGGCTCGACCCCGAAGGCGCGGTGGCGGGCTTCGCGCGCCGCCTTCCCGAGCGCTACGTGCACGATCCCGCGCGCAAGGCGCTGGACGCCGAGGCGGCGCGAGCGCTTGCCGAAGCGCGCGCACGTGATCTCGGCGTCGACGTCGCGCGGTATCGGCTGCTCGAGCAGTCGCAGCAGACCCAGACGTCGGGGCGCGTCGACCACACGTTCACCTACGAGCAGCCGGAACCGCTGCGCGACGCGCGCATCCGGATGGCGCTCGAGGTGTCGGGCGACGAGCTCACCGGCATCGCGCCGTTCGTGCATGTCCCGGAAGCGTTCGAGCGCCGGTACCGGGAGCTGCGCAGCGCGAACAACCTGATCGCCGCGCTCGCGAGCGTCGCTGCGGGCGTGCTGTACGGCATCGGCGGCTGCATCCTGGCCGTGTTGTGGCTTGCACGCCGGCACTGGCTCGAGTGGCGGCCCGCGATCGCCGCCGGGCTCGTCGTCGGCGCGCTGCTCGCGGCCAGCTCGCTCGCATCGTCGAATGGCGACTGGTTCGGCGCCGACACGACGGAGACGCTCGCGACGTTCTGGGCGAAGCAGGGCGCGGCCGCGCTTTTGATCGCCGTTGGCGGCGGGCTCGCCTACGCGCTCGTCTTCATGGCGGCGGAAAGTCTCGCGCGGCGCGCATTTCCGCATCATCCGCAGCTCTGGCGGCTATGGTCGCGCGAGGCTGCGGCATCGCCGCAGGTCGCCGGCAGGACGCTGGGCGGCTACCTGTTCGTCCCGCTCGAGCTCGCGCTGATCGCGGCGTTCTACTACGCGACCAACCGGTGGCTCGGCTGGTGGCAGCCGTCGGAGGTGCTGACCGACCCGAACATCCTGGGCTCCGCGGTCCCGGCGCTTTCGCCGATCGCGTTGTCGCTGCAGGCCGGATTCATGGAGGAGTGCGTATTCCGTGCGATCCCGCTTTCGCTCGGCGCGCTGATCGGCGCCCGGTACGGCCATCGCACGCTCGGCATCGCGCTCGCCGTGATCCTGCAGGCGCTCGTCTTCGGCGGCGCGCACGCCAACTATCCCGGCTTCCCCGCGTATTCGCGGCCCGTCGAGCTGCTGCTGCCTTCGGTCGTGTGGGCGCTGATTTTCCTGCGCTTCGGGCTGCTGCCCACGATCCTGCTGCATGCGACGTTCGACCTCGCCCTCTTTTCGATTCCGCTCTTCCTGATCGACGCGCCGGGCGCGCGCGCGCAGCAGGCGCTCGTGGTGATCGCGGCGCTCGTTCCGCTTGGCGTCGTCGCCGTACGCCGCTGGCAGGCGGGGCGGTGGGCGGAGCTGCCCGATGCGCTGCGCAATGGTGCGTGGCGCCCCGGCGCGCACGCCGACGATCATGCCGTCCCCGACGCGCTCGCCGCGGGCCGCATCTCACGCGCATTCCAACGGGCATTACCCGTTCTTGGCGCCGCCGGCGTCGTCGCATGGGCGATGCTCGCGCCGTTTGGCGCGGACGTTCCGCCGCTGCGGCTTTCGCGGGCGGACGCGATCGCTGCGGCCGACGCGGCCCTCGCCGCACGCGGCGTGACGCTGGCGGCGGAATGGCAGCGCTTCGCGACCGTGAGGCTCGCGAGCGAGGAGCCTGGGCAATGGACGTGGCACCAGTTCGTATGGCGCGAGGCGGGCCCCGACGCGTACCGCCGCCTCGTGGGGACGACCCTCGCGCCGCCGATGTGGGAAGTGCGCTACGCGAAGTTCGACGGCGACGTCGCCGAGCGTGCCGAGGAATGGCGTGTCGCGGTCACGAACGACGGACGCATGCGCGCGTTTTCGCACGCCGTTCCCGAGGCGCGCCCCGGTCCGCGCCTGTCGCGCGAAGCGGCGCTCGCGCTCGCGGGCCGTGCGCTTGCGACGTCGTTCGATGTCGACGCGAACAAGCTCACGCTCGTCGCGGCCGACGAGGAGCAGCGTCCGGCGCGCACCGACTGGTCGTTCGTGTTCGGCGATTCGCGCATCGCCGTCGGTGCGGGCGGCGAGGCGCGCTACGCCGTCACCGTCGCGGGCGATGGGGTAGCGGGCATGGCCCGCTTCGTGCACGTGCCGGAAACCTGGACGCGTGCCGAGCGCGAGCGCAACCACCGGCTCGAGATCCTCGGCCTCGTCGCAGTCATCCTGTTCTTCGCGGCCGGCCTCGCGGCGCTCGTCGTCGGCATCCTGGGCTTCGTGCGCCACCGCGTGGATACCCAGCTGTTGCGCATCGTGTTCGCCACCACGTTCGGCATCGCGGTGCTGTCGTCGATCAACGCGTGGCCTTCGGTCGCCATGGGTCTGACGACAGCCGAGCCGATCTTGACGCAGCTCGCGACCAAGGCGATCGGCGGGTTCGCCGCAGCGCTTTTCGGGTCGTTGCTTGCGGGACTCTGCGCAGGCGTCGGCGCGTTCGGCGCGCGGATGGCCGCGCCGCTTGCGCGCATCGGCCGCTGGCCCGCACCGCTTGCTGCGATTTCGGCAGGGGCGTTCGTCGTCGGACTGCAGTTCGCGCTCGCGTCGCTGGCATTGCCCGACGTGCCGCGCTGGCCGGGGTCCGGATGGGAATCGCAGGCACTTCCGGCCGCCGGCGGTCTTCTGTCCGGCATCGGCTTCATCGCGTTCGCGAGCCTCGAGCTGTTCGTCGTCTACGTGGTCGGCCGGCTGACGCGCGGCTTTTCGCAACGCCTGTGGCTCGCGGTCGCCGTCGTCGTCGTGCTCGAATGCGCGGCCGCGCTCGTGCAGGGTCGCAGCAATCTTGCCGGTGCGCTCGTGTCGGGAGTGATTGCCGGCGCGGCTGCCAGCGCCGTGCTGCTGCTGCTGTTGCGCTACGACCCGCGGCTCGTGCCGGCATTCGCGGCGACCGTCGTGCTGATGACGGGCGCCGTGAAGGCGTCGCAGGCAGGCGCGTGGCTGCCGTTCACCGCCGACGCCGTGGTCACGGCGATCATCGCGGTCTGGCTTACACGCTACCTGTGGCGAGAAGGCGCGCCGCCGGCACACGCGCCTGCGCCGGCGAGTGTCGTGCCGCCTGCGCCGGATGTCGCGGCTGCAGTCTCCGATGCCGCGAGCCGATGATCTCCTCGCCCGTTTGCGCGACGCCATGGTGCATGACGAGCGCCGGTTGCGCGCGCGGATCGAAAAGGCGCGCCGCGGGCACGGTGACCCGGCCGCGTGGCAGGCGCTCGCCGCGGACGTCGACCGCGCCGTCGCGCAGCGCGCCGCGCGCGCGCGGAACAAGCCGCGTGTCTCGTATCCGCCCGAGCTGCCGGTCGCGCAGCGCGCCGCCGACATCGCAGCGGCGATCCGTGCGCATCCGGTCGTCGTCGTGTCGGGAGAAACGGGATCGGGCAAGACGACGCAGCTGCCCAAGATCTGCCTCGACGCCGGCCGCGGCGAGCGCGGGCTGATCGGCCACACGCAGCCGCGCCGCATCGCGGCACGCGCGGTCGCCGCGCGCATCGCGCAGGAGCTCGGCACGCCGCTCGGCGAAGCGGTCGGCTACAAGGTCCGCTTCACCGATCGCACGCGGCCCGACGCGTACGTCAAGCTGATGACGGACGGCATCCTGCTCGCGGAGACGCAGGGCGATCGCGACCTTTCCCGCTACGACACGCTGATCGTCGACGAGGCGCACGAGCGCAGCCTGAACATCGACTTCCTGCTCGGCTACGTGAAGCGCCTGCTCGCGCGCCGCCCCGACCTGCGGCTCGTGATCACGTCGGCGACGATCGACGCCGAGCGCTTCGCACGGCATTTCGCGACCGCGGCGGGCCCCGCGCCGGTGATCGACGTCGCCGGCCGCATGTATCCGGTCGAGGTGCGCTACCGCCCGCTCGGCAGCGGCGACGCCGAGGCCGACGACGAGGAGGAGCTCGAGGAGGCGATCGCCGGAGCGGCGGAGGACCTCTGGCGCGAAGGCGCAGGCGACATCCTCGTGTTCCTTCCCGGCGAGCGGGAAATTCGCGAGACGGCCGACGTTCTGCGCCGCTCACTTGCGCGCAGGCCGTACGCAAGCACGCTCGAGATCCTGCCGCTGTACGCGCGGCTCACGGTGGAAGCGCAGCAGCGCGTCTTCGCGCCGTCGCAGGGACGGCGCATCGTGCTCGCGACGAACGTCGCCGAAACGTCGCTCACCGTTCCGGGCATCCGCTACGTGATCGACAGCGGCCTCGCGCGCATCAAGCGCTACTCCGTTCGCAACAAGACGACGCTGCTGCAGATCGAGAAGGTCGCGCAGGCGTCCGCGAACCAGCGCGCCGGCCGTTGCGGCCGCGTCCGCGACGGCGTGTGCGTGCGGCTCTATGCCGAGGACGATTTCGCGGCCCGGCCCGCTCACCCCGATCCGGAGATCCTGCGCAGCTCGCTTGCGGCGGTGATCCTGCAGATGGCGGCGCTGGCGCTCGGCGACGTCGCCGCGTTCCCGTTCCTCGATGCGCCGCTGCCGCGCGCGATCGCCGACGGCTACCAGCTTCTGCAGGAGCTCGACGCCGTCGATGCCGGCCACGCGCTGACGGCGCGCGGCCGCGAGCTCGCGAGGCTTCCGCTCGATCCTCGCGTCGGGCGCATCGTGCTCGCGGCGCGCGAGAACGGCTGCCTAGCCGAGGCGCTCGTGATCGCGAGCGCGCTGTCGGTTCCTGATCCGCGCGAGCGTCCGCTCGAGCGCGCGCAGGCGGCGGACCAGGCGCATCTCGCGTTTCGCGACGCGCGCTCGGACTTCCTGTCGCTGATCGCGCTTTGGGAGTTCTTCGCGAGCCCGGCCCAGACGGCGCTGTCGCATCGCAAGCGCGTGGAGGCGTGCCGCGCGCATTTCGTGTCATTCCTGCGGATGACCGAATGGCGCGACGTGCATGCGCAACTCGTCGCCGTGCTGACCGAGGCCGGCATCCCCGTCGACACGCGGCTTCCCGCCGCGATCGACGCCGCCCGTTATGCGACCGTTCACCGCTCGCTGCTTGCGGGCCTGCTCGGGAACATCGGCGTCAAGTCGGAGTCCGCGGCGACGATGGGCGGACAGTTCGACGGCGCGCGCGGCCTGCGCTTCTTCCTGCATCCGGGCTCTGGCCTCGCGAAGAAGCCGCCGAAATGGGTTCTCGCCGCCGAGCTCACGCAAACGTCGCGGCTTTACGCGCGCTGCGCCGGCCGCGTCGAGCCCGACTGGATCGAGGCGGTCGCCGGTGATCGCGCCGTGCGCGAGCACTTCGACGCGCACTGGGATCGCGACCGCGGCGAGGTCGTCGCGCGCGAGCGCGTGAAGCTCTATGGCCTGACGCTGGTCGCGAGCCGGCCGGTCTCGTATGGTGCGATCGCGCCCGCGGAAGCGCGCGCCGTGTTCATTCGCGAGGCGCTCGTCGCCGACGATCTCGGCGTCGACGCGCCGTTCGCCGCGCACAACCGGGCGCTGCTGGCCGAGATCGCGGCGCTCGAGCACAAGGCGCGGCGCGAGGACGTGCTCGTCGACGACGAGGCGATCGCCGCGTTCTTCGCCGCGCGCATCCCCGACGACGTCGTTTCGCGCGCCACGTTCGAGCGCTGGCGGAAGGCAGGCGAGCGCAGCGATCCGCGGCGGCTGTTCCTGACGCGCGAAGTCCTGATGCGGCACGCGGCGGAAACCGTGACGGAGACGCTCTTTCCCGCGACGCTGGATGCGGGCAGCGGCGAGTTTCCGCTCGAGTATCGGTTCGCTCCGGGCCATCCGCTGGACGGACTGACGCTGACCGTGCCGCTCGCGCGATTGAACCAGGTCGACGGCGGGGCGCTGTCGTGGCTCGTTCCCGGCCTGGTGCGGGAAAAAATCACGCTGCTCCTGAAAGCGCTGCCGAAGGGCGTGCGCAATCGGCTCGTGCCGTTGCCGACGGCCGTCACGTCGTTCCTCGAGCGGCCGCGGCCCGCGAACGCATCGCTGTCCGCGGCGCTCACCGCCTACGTCACCGAGCGGACCGGCGAGGTGCTCGCTGCGCGCACGTTCGATACGGCCGATTTGCCTCCGCATCTGCGGATCAATGTGCGCGTCGTCGATGCGGCGGGCAGGGAACTCGCGATGGACCGGGCGCTCGACCCATTGCGCGACCGGCTGCGCGAAGCGGCCCGGCTGTCGTTCGCGGCCGAGGGCCCGGCGTTCGAGCGCAAGGGACTTCGCCAATGGACGTTCGGCGAGTTGCCGGAAACGCTCGCGGTGCGCCGTAACGGCGAAGGCAGCCAGGGTTCCCCGGCGGGCGCCGGTCCGGTGACCGGATATCCGGCGCTCGTCGATGAAGGCGACAACGGCGTCGCGCTGTCGCTGCTCGACACGAAGGCGGCCGCTGAGGCGGCGACGCGCAAGGGCGTCGTACGCCTCATCGACTTCGAACTCGGCGACGCGCTCGCGCGCATGGTGAAGCACGCGCCCGCATGGACCGGCATCGGACTCGCGCTGCGCGCCGCGGCGCCGCTCGACCGCCTGCAGGACGACGTGCGCGCGGCGGTCGCCGATCGCGCGTTTGTCGGCGAAGATCCGCTTCCCCGAGACCGCGAGGCCTTCCAGCAGCAGTTGAAGCGCGCGCGTGCTCGATTGACGGCCGTGTTCGAAGGCGCGCTGCGCACGCTCGCAGCCATCGCCGCCGAATACCAGGCGCTGTCGCAGAAGCTCGCGGCGATGTCGCCCGCGCAGCGGATGCTGGCATCCGAGGTTCGGCAACAGCGCGACGCGCTCGTTTACGCGGGTTTCGTCGCGGCCACGCCCTGGGAGCAGCTGCAGCACCTGCCGCGCTATCTGCAGGCGCTCGGCCGCCGCATCGAACGCCAGCCGCAGAATCCCGAGCGCGACGCCCGGCACGCCCGGCAGGTCGCGCAATGGTGGGCGCGCTATCGCGAGCGTGCGGAAGCCGCGGCGCGCGCCGGTCCGCCGCCGCCCCGGCTTGCGGCGTTTCGCTGGCTGATCGAGGAGTTGCGGGTCTCGCTTTTCGCGCAGGAGCTGCGCACGCCGATTCCGGTGTCGCTGAAGCGCGTCGAAAGGGCGTGGGCCGCGCTTTCCCGGCTGGATTGAACCGCGCGGAAAGTGGCTTACAATGCACCCCCGAGAGCGGGTTCTCCCGAAGACGCTGAAATCCAGGAAAAACCGCCCGCAGCGCACGGGTCACTGGTGACGTCGATGCACGAATCGCAGAGCCTGTGTCAACTCAGAGCGTAACGACCAGCGTCGCGCCGGCCCGCCGCCCGATCCCGCGGGAGCTGGCGAAAATCCTCGCCGACTGCCGCGACCTCGCCGTCCATCGGTTGCTGCTGTCATTCGCCGCGCTGTCCGACCGCGTGTGCGACATGCTGATGGAGCGCGCCGGCAAGACGAGCGCGCGCGCCGAGCAGCAATCCTTCCTCGACGCGCGGCAAATGCTGATCGGCGAGCGCGCGGCGCTGATGGCGGAGTTCGAGAAGCGGCTGCGCACGCACGTCGAGGAGCGCGTCTCCGGACGCGCCGACGAGAAGGCCGATTTCTCGAAGCTCGACGCGACGCAGCTCGCGCTGATCGACCTCACGACCGTCGACGAGAACGTGATCGTCGGCAACATCGTGCGCGTCGTCGAGAACGTCTGCCACGAGGAGCTCGTCACGCTGAACCGCGGCATCGGCCACCTGCTCGGCAAGCCGCATCTCGAGGCGAGCGCGAACCCGCTCGGCCCGGCGACGATCGTCTCGTCGTTCGCCGAGGCGCTCGGCACGCTCGAGGCGGACAACCGCGCGCGGTTCCTGATCCTGAAGGAGCTGAACCAGGCGCCGCTCGGCGAGATCGCCGCGATCTACTCCGACGTCAATCGCCATCTCGCCAACCTGCGCATCGTTCCGCCGGGCTCCGTGCGCCCCGCGGGCTCGCGCGGCAAGCCGGCGACGCAGCAGAAGCGTGCGGCCGACGACAAGCCCGACGCCGCACAGTCGTCCCCCGAGATGGACGTGATGGCGATGTTCCGCCGCATGTCCTCGCACGGCGGCTTTCCGTTGACCGGTCATCCGGCGCCCCCGAACCGCACGTTCCCGCCGCTGCCGCCTACCGCTTCAGGCTACGTGCCGGGCACGCCGATCGCCGCAACGCCCGGCATGCGCGAGGGCCTGACGCGGCTGCAGCAGGGGCAGACGAATTTCGACGTCGAAGGCATGCAGATCGCCTTCTCGGGCATTCCCGAGGGCCTGCACAACGTCCTGCGCGACCTGCAGGAGTCGCCTCTCGGGCAGAAGGCGAACCAGCTCGAGGCGATGACGATCGAGATGGTCGCGATGCTGTTCGACTTCATCTTCGAGACGCGCGACCTTCCCGACGGCATCAAGGCGCTGCTCGCGCGGCTGCAGATTCCGGTGCTGAAGGTGGCGATGCTCGACGGCGCGTTCTTCGCGAAGAAGACGCACCCGTCGCGCCTGCTCGTCAACGCGCTCGCGGCGGCCGGCCTCGGCTGGTCGCCCGCGATGGGCCAGGACGATCCGCTGTATCGGACGATCGAGCGGATCGTGCACCGCGTCATCGACGGGTTTGGCGACAACCTCGGCATCTTCGACGAGCTGCGTGCCGAGCTCGAGGCGTTCCTCGCCGCCGAGGAGCAGTCCGCCGAAGCGAACTTCGCCACGACGGCCGAGGCGATCAACGAGGACGATCGCAAGGATCTCGCCGGCGTCGTCGCCAAGTCGGAGATCGAGCGGCGCGTCGAGAGCTATCCGATTCCGCACTTCCTCGCCACTTTCTTGCGCCGCAAGTGGCTGGGCACGCTCGAGGGCATCTACCTGCGAGAAGGCGAGGACAGCGATGCGTGGAGCTCGAGCGTGGCGACGCTCGAGGATCTCGTTTGGAGCGTGCAGCCGAAGAAGACGCCCGAGGATCGCAAGCACCTGATCGCGCTGCTGCCGTCGCTCCTGAAGCGGCTCGCGGCCGGTGTGCCGGCGGCCCGGTGGGAGCCCGGCGAGCGCGAGTCGTTCATGGCCAACCTGGTGGAAGCGCACGCGGCTGCCGTGAAGCCGGCGCTCGCCACCGTGGCGTCGCCGACGGCTGTCGTCGCCGAGGCGGCGAAGGCAGAGGCCGAAGCGGCGAAGGCATCGGGCGATGCCGAGAAAGCGGCGCGCGCCGAGGCGCTGGCCGCCGCCATGGCGCCCGCCGCACCCGCGCCGCTCGACACGGGTCCCGCGGTGCTCGACGACGAGTATCTCGAGATCGCGCACAGCATGGTCCGCGGGATGTGGGTGGAGTTCGAGGACGAGGACGGCCAGCTCTCGTTCGCGAAGCTCGCCTGGATCAGCCCGCTGCGCGGCAATTACCTGTTCACCAATCGCCAGGGCCAGCGCGCGGTGTCGATGACGGCCGACGCGCTCGCCGGGCTCTTCCGCGGCAATCGCGCGCGCCTCGTCGAGGCCGAGCCGCTGATCGACCGCGCATTCACGAGTGTCATCGGCGAGCTCTCCGACCGCTTCGAGCTCGAGACCGTCTCCGTTTGAGCTCCGCGTGACTGCCATCGCGGGCGCGCTGCGCCGCGCGCTGCCGATCATGTTCACCGCGCGCATTGCAGCTCTCGCGACGCTCCCGCTGCTCGTCGCCGCCGTCGTCTGGATCGCGATCGGCGTGCTCGCGTGGGATCCGGCCAACGCGCTGCTGCTGCGCGCGTTCGGGACCGAACCGGAGGCTGCGGCGTGGCAGCGGGTCGCCGCCGGCGCTGTCGTCGTGCTGGCGCTCGCGGCGCTCGCGGCGGCGACGGCGCTCGCCGCGATCGCGGTGCTGACGATGCCGGTCATCGTGAAGACCGTCGCGTCGCGGCATTTTCCGCAGCTCGCGGCGCGGCGCGGCGGGACGCTCGGCGGCAGCCTGCGCAACGTGTTGGCGGCGCTGCTCGCGTTTGCCGCGCTGTGGATCGCGACGCTGCCGCTGCTGGTGATTCCGCCGGCCTACGTCGCCGCGTCGCTCGTGCTCAATGCCTGGCTGTCGCAGCGGATGTTCCGCTACGACGCGCTCGCCGAGCACGCGAGCGCATCCGAGCTCGGCGCCGTGCTGCGCGAGAACCGCATGCGCCTGATGGGACTCGGGCTCGTGCTCGCGCCGCTGTCGCTGATACCCGTCGTCAACATCCTCGTGCTGCCGATCTACGCCGGCATCGCGTACACCGAGCTCTGCCTCGCCGAGCTGGCCGCGCTGCGCGCGCGCAACGCTTCCGTCCCGGCATGAACGCCATCGAGGGCAGCGGCCGCCGCTTCGCCGATGTTCGCGCCGGCGACACGTTCTCGAGCGCGCTCACGATCACCGAGACGCACATCGTGCTGGGCGCGGGCCTGATCGGGGACTTCAATCCTCACCACGTGAACGCCGAGTACGCGAAGCGCACACGCTTCGGCACGCCGATCCTGCACGGCATGCTGACGTCGTCGATCATGGGCGCGGCGGTCGGCATGTACTTCCACGGCACGGCGGTCGCGTACCTCGAGCACAACGCGCGCTTCGTCGCGCCGGTGCGCGCCGGCGACACGCTGACGACGAAATGGACGGTGACCGACGTGCTCGCCAAGCCGATGCATGCCGGTGGCGTCGTCGTCCTCGACGGCCTCGCCACGAACCAGGAAGGCGTCGTGGTTGCGGAAGCGCACGCGCGCATTCTCGTCGGCGATCGATGAAGCGGCTGGCGCGCGCGTGGCGTCCGGCGTATCGGGCAGCCGAGCATCGCGCCAGCCGCGTACGCGCCGCGAGCGCGCTCGGGCGGCTTCTCTTCTGTTGCCTCGTGAGCGCGCAAGCGATCGCCGGACCGTACGAGGATGGCATCGCCGCCTATGACCGGGGCGAGTACGCAGCGGCGCTGTCGCTTTGGCTTCCGCTGGCCGAGCACGGCAACGTATCGGCGCAATACAACGTCGCCGTCCTCTACGAGAAGGGGCAGGGCGTCGCGCAGGATTACCGCGAGGCCGCCCGCTGGTACCTGAAGGCGGCGGAGCAGGGAGATCCCGAGGCGCAGTACAGCATCGGCGTACTGTACGAGAAGGGGCTCGGTGGTCCGCAGGATCCGGAGCGCGCGCAGCAGTGGTACGCCAGCGTGATCGTCAACGGCCGCGCAGGAGATGCTGCCTCGTCGCTGCGCGAGCGGGCCCGTCAGCGCTTCGCGAGCCTCGACCGGGCGCGCGAGGAACGGGTCCCGTTCGACGGCGGCCGCTTCGTGATCGGCGGCACGCACGGGGACACCTGTGTGATCGCGCTTCAGGGTGCGATCAATCGGGCGGCGACGCTGAAATTCGACGACGTCGTCGCGAAGAGCGCGGCGCGCCTTTGCGCCCGGCCGTGGCTGCTGCTGGAGTCGCCCGGCGGAATCGTCGATGACGGCCTGAGTCTCGCCAGGGAAGTGCGCGTTCGGGAATTCCGAACGATGACCCGGCTCGGGTGTGCGTCGGCGTGCGCGCTGATCTTCATGGCGGGAACCGAGCGCGTGCTCATCGGATCGCGCGCGACGATCGGACTGCATCAGCCCGCGACTTCGACAGTGGGGGTCGAGAATTCCCGCCGCTGCGTCACTACACCTTACAGCGATGGACTGGCGCAGATCAGGCGCTTCCTGCGGTGGGCAATGCCTTCGGAAGCCGACCGCGTGATGGAGATCATTCTGCAGACTCCGTGCGATTCCATCGAGTGGATCCGGGGACCGCGAGCCGTGGAGCTGGGAATCGCGACGCGGATCGAATCCGCGGACGTCGATCTCGTCGGACTTGCGCGGCAGAAGCGCTGAAAGCGTGCTCTGACAGCCGCGAAGCCGGCGGCGATTCGGCCGCTGCTCAAGCCCGAACGCGCCCGGCCAGCCTCTCGGCACTCGCCAGCGCGCGCACGCATTCGGCGACGAGCGCCGGGCCGCGATAGATCAATCCGGTGTAGAGCTGCACGAGCGTCGCACCTGCGTCGATCTTCGCGCGCGCATCTGCGCCGGACAGGATGCCGCCGACGCCGATGATGGGCAGCGCGCCGTCCAGTGCGCGCGCGAGCGTGCGCACGACCGCCGTCGATCGCGTCGCAAGCGGCGCCCCGGACAGGCCGCCCGCCTCGGCGGCGTGCTCGAGCCCCTCGACGCCATCGCGCGCGAGCGTGGTGTTCGTCGCGATGACGCCGTCGACGCCCTGTGCGACGAGCAGCCGTGCGATCGCCTCCACCGCATCGTCGGTCAGGTCGGGGGCGATCTTCACCGCGAGCGGCACGCGGCGCCCGTGGCGCTCCGCCAGCGCGTCGCGCTCGCCCGTCAGCCGCGCGAGCAGCGCCGCCAGCGCGGCATCCGACTGCAGGTCGCGCAGGCCTTTGGTGTTCGGCGAGGAAATGTTGATCGTGACGTAGCTCGCGCGCGTGTACACCGCCCGCAGGCACGCGGCGTAGTCGTCGGCCGCGCGCTCGTTCGGTGTGTCGAAATTCCTGCCGATGTTGATGCCGAGGATGCCGCGGTAGCCCGCACGGTCGACGTTCGCGACGAAGCGCTCGACGCCGTCGTTGTTGAATCCGAGCCGGTTGACGAGCGCACGCGCTTCGCGGACGCGGAACAGCCGCGGACGCGGATTGCCCGGCTGGGGTCGCGGCGTCACCGTTCCCGCCTCGAGGAAGCCGAACCCGAGCGTCGCCAGTCCCGGCAGATGCCCGGCGTTCTTGTCGAGTCCTGCCGCAAGGCCGACGCGATTCGGAAAGCGAATGCCCATCGCCTCGACCGGGTCGGCCGGCAGTCGTGGCGTGAACAGCCGGGCGGCGCCCGCACGTGCGGCTGCGTCGAGCGCGCCGAATGCGACGTCGTGCGCGACTTCGGGGTCGGCCGCGAACAGCAGCGGCCGAAACAGCGGATAGAGCGCGTGCACGATGGGGAGAACGCTTCGCCTGAAATGCGTGCGATCGCGACGCGCACGTCGCGCCGCCTTCGTTTCGCAGGGAGCGATGGTACTATCGCCGGTCCGCAAGACCCGCCATGAATTCGCGTCACCGCATCCTCGCCGCGCTCGCGGCCGCCGTTTTCGCTTTCACCGTCGATACGCACGCTGCTCCCGCGCGCAAGCAGGGTGCACCCGCCGACGGCTATGCCGGGCGTGCCGACGTGCGCGCCTACATCGATCAGCTCGCGCGCGAGCATGGGTTTTCGCGCAAGACGCTGACGCGCTGGTTCGCCGATGCGAAATACCAGCCGAAGATCGTCGCGGCCATGCAGCGGCCTTTCGTCGAGCCGCCGAAGTGGTACGAATACGCGCCGCAGTTCCTGACGCCGCAGAGGATCGGCGAAGGCGTCGCGTTCCTGACGGCGCACGAGGCGGCGCTCGCGCGCGCCGAGCAGTCGTTCGGCGTGCCGCCCGAGATCGTCGTCGCGATCATCGGCGTCGAGACGTTCTACGGCCGCAATACCGGCTCCTACCGGGCGATCGACGCGCTGTCGACGCTGGCGTTCGACTATCCGCGGCGCGCCGACTACTTCCGCGGGCAGCTCACCGAGTTCCTGCTGCTTGCGCGCAGCGAAGGCTTTTCGCCGCTGGCGCCGAAGGGCTCGTTCGCGGGCGCGCTCGGCGTGCCGCAGTTCATGCCGGGCAGCATTCGACGCTACGCCGTCGACTTCGACGCCGACGGTCACATCGATTTGTGGCAAAGCGCCGACGACGCCATCGGCAGCGTCGCGAACTATCTCGCGCGCCACGACTGGCTGCGCGGACAGCCGGTGTGGACGCGAGCGAGCGTCGCGCCGTCGCAGCGCGAGGCCACGATGGCGCGGCTCGACGGCGGCATCTCCGAGCGCCGCCCGCTCGCGGCGTGGAACGCGGACGGCGTCGCGGCTTCGTTGCTGCCCGATCCGTTGTCGCCCGAGCCCGTGGGCGTGCTGGCGCTCGAGGAGGCCGCCGAGGGCGACGGGAGCTCGACCAGCCTGTGGATCGCGTTTCCGAACTTCTACGTGATCACGCGCTACAACAAGAGCCGCCTGTACGCGGCCGCGGTGACGTCGCTCGCGGAGGCGATCCGCAGCGCCTACGCGGCGCAGGCCACGAACGCGCTACCCCGCTGACCGCACGGCGTGGGCGACCAGTGCGCGCGTCGACGGATCGACGTCGTACGGCAGCTCCGCCCGGCCTTCGAGCGCCGCGAGGATCGGCTTCGCGAGCGTCTTGCCGAGCTCGACTCCCCATTGGTCGAACGAATTGATGCCGAACAGCAGGCCCTCGACGAACGTGCGGTGCTCGTAGAGCGCGAGAAGCGCACCGAGCGTGCGTGCGTCCAGCGCCGGCAGCAGCAACGTCGTCGACGCGCGGTTACCCGGACAGCGGCGCGCGCGCATGGCGGCGTCGAGGTCGGCGCCCGAAAGTCCCCGCGCGGCCAGCTCCGGCCGCAGCGTGGGCTCGCCGCGGCCCACGAGCAGCGCCTGCGCTTGCGCGAGCGCGTTGGCGACGAGCAGGGTTTGCTGGTCGCGCAGCGGATGCCGGGCGCGCAGCGGCACGATGAATTCGACAGGCGTCTCGTGCGTTCCCTGGTGCAACCACTGGAAAAACGCGTGCTGACCGTCCGTGCCGACGTCTCCCCACAGCCCGGGCGCCGTGGGACCGTCGACGGGCTCGCCGTCGCGCGTGACGCTCTTGCCGTTGCTTTCGAGCTGCAACTGCTGCAGGTAGGCGGGCAGCCGCGCGAGCGCCTGCGCATACGGGACGACGACGCGCTGTGCATGGCCGAGCCAGCGCGCGTTCCAGTAGCCGACCAGGCCGAGCAGCACAGGCACGTTGCGCGCGAGCGGCGCCATGCGGAAGTGCGTGTCCATCGCCTGCGCGCCGTCGAGCAGGTCGGCGTACGCCTGCCAGCCTGCGCGCATCGCGATCGCGAGCCCGACGGCCGACCAGACCGAGTACCGGCCGCCGACGCCCTCCGCCATAGGCAGGATGTCGGCGTCGCGCACGCCGAATGCACGGGCGGCATCGACGTTCGACGTCACCGCGATGAAATGCGGCGCGACGTCGGTGCCCACGCCGAGATGCCGCGCGAGCCACTCGCGCCCGCTTTGCGCGTTCGCGAGTGTCTCCTGCGTCGTGAACGTCTTCGACGTGACGATGAACAGCGTCGACGTGGGATCACGATCGGCCAGCGCGCGCGTCAGATGCTCGGGATCGACGTTCGACACGAACACGACGTCCGGCGCGCCGCGCAAGTGCTCGGGACCCGAGAGAGCATCGCAGACGAGCCGCGGACCGAGATCCGAGCCGCCGATGCCGATGTTGATCACCGACCGCAACGGCCGCCCCGTGGCGCCCTTCCGCCGCGCCTCGCGCACGCCGCGCGCCAGCTCGGACATGCGCTGGCGCGTCGCGCGCATTTCGACCGTCACGTCGAGGCCGTCGACGAAGATTGCGGCGGACGGCGGCGCGCGCAGCGCGGTGTGCAGCACCGGCCGGTGCTCCGACAAATTGATCTTCTCGCCCGCGAACAGCGCCGCGATCCAGTGCGACACATTCGCCGCATCCGCAGCGGCGACGAGTGCGTCGAGCGTCTCGGCGTCGAGGCGTTCCTTGGCAACGTCGATGCGCCAGTCGTTCCATTCGAACGTCAGCGCGTCGACACGAGCGGGATCGCGCGCGAACAGCTCGTGCAGCGTCGTCGCGCGGAGCGCACGCGCGCGGGCTGCGAGATCGGCGACGCTCGCTTCGGTGCCTGCGCGGCGCGGAGTATGCATTCGTCGGGAGTCCGTCGGAACGGGCTTCATTCGTCGAGAGTCCGTCGGAACGGACGACCGGTCCGACCCGCCAATGCTAGCATCGCCTCGCCCCAAGCCTGCTCACCTGGCGGGGGAAAAACATCCGATGAACGCTCCCGACATCGTCGACAAGGATCTGCCGCTCCGGGAGGACACGCGGCTCCTTGGCCGGGTGCTCGGCGACGTGCTGCGCGCGCAGATCGGCGCGGCCGGGTTCGAGCGCGTCGAGGCGATCCGCCAGACGGCGATCGGCTTTCGCCGCGCGAGCGGCGCCGAGGCCGGCCAGCTGCGCAGCGCGTTTGCCGCGCTGCTGAACCCGCTGCCGATCGGCGAGACGCTGGAGGTGGTGAGGGCGTTCAGCTATTTCTCGCATCTTGCGAACATCGCCGAGGACGTGCATCGCAATCGCCGTCGCCGCGCGCACGCGATGGCGGGATCGCCGCCGCGCCGCGGCGACGTCGCTCACGCACTCGGCCGGATCGCCGCCGCCGGCATCGATGGCGCGACGCTCGCGCACTGGCTCGACGATGCGCGCGTGAGCCCGGTTTTGACCGCGCACCCGACCGAAGTTCAACGCAAGAGCATTCTCGACGCGGAGCGCGAGATCGCGCGCCTGCTCGCGTGGCGCGACCGGACGCCCCTCACGCCCGCCGAGACCGCGGAATTCGCTGAACGCCTGTCGGCGTCGGTGCTCGAGCTGTGGCAAACGGCGATGCTGCGCCTTGCCGGGCTCGCAGTGAAGGATGAGGTCGACAACGGGCTCGCGTACTACCGCTATACGCTGCTCGCCGAGTTGCCGCGGCTGTATGCGGGTTTCGAGCGCGAGGTGGCCGCGCGCTTCGGCCTCGCGCGCGAGCGCGTGCCGTCGTTCGTGCGGATGGGCTCGTGGATCGGTGGCGATCGCGACGGCAATCCGAACGTGGGAGCGGATACGCTGGCTTACGCGATTCGCGCGCAGGCCGCTGTCGCGTTCGAGCATTACCTCGAAGAAGTGCATCGGCTGGGTGCGGAGCTGTCTCTGTCGACGCGGCTCGTGACGCCGTCGCCTGCGTTGCTCGCGCTGGCGGACGCCGCGGGCGATCGCAATCCGCATCGGCAGGACGAGCCTTATCGGCAGGCGCTGATCGGCGTCTACGCGCGGCTCGCCGCCACTGCGCGCGAACTCGCCGGGCTCACGGCCGCGCGTCCCGTGCAGGCCGAGGCCGCGCCGTATGCGAGCGTGACCGAATTCCGCGGCGACCTCGGCACGATCGGCGATTCGCTCGCGCTGCATGGTGCCGAAGCGCTCGCGCAACGGCGGCTCGATCCGCTGCGCCGCGCCGCCGACGTGTTCGGGTTCCATCTGGCAACGCTCGACCTGCGCCAGAACAGCGACGTGCACGAAGCGGTCGTCACCGAGCTTTTCGCACGCGCTCGAGTGACCGCCGATTACGCGGCGCTCGCCGAAGACTCGCGCGTCGCCCTGCTCGTTCGCGAGCTCGCGAATCCGCGGCCGCTCCATTCCCCGCATCTCGCCTATTCCGATCGCGTCGACACGGAGCTTGCGGTGCTGCGAACCGCGGCCGAGATCCGCGCCCGCTTCGGCGCCGACGCGCTGGCGAACTACGTGATCTCCAAGTGCCAGTCGCTGTCCGACCTGCTCGAGGTCGCGCTGTTGCTTCAGGAAGCCGGCCTCGCCGATGGCGAGTCGGTCGCCATCGACATCGTGCCGCTGTTCGAGACGATCGACGATCTCGCGCGCTGCGGCGAAACGATGCGCACGGCGTTCGCGTTGCCGGCCTATCGGAGATTCGTCGCGAGCCGGCGCGACCGCCAGGAAGTGATGCTCGGCTACTCGGACAGCAACAAGGACGGCGGCTACGTCGCCTCGAGCTGGGCGATCTACTGCGCGTGCCGCGCGCTGGTCGAGGCGACGCAGGCCCACGGCGTGCGCCTGCGGCTCTTCCACGGGCGCGGCGGCACCGTGGGGCGCGGCGGCGGTCCGAGCTACGACGCGATCCTCGCGCAGCCAGCGGGGAGCGTCACCGGTGGACTGCGCGTGACGGAGCAGGGCGAGATCATCGCCAGCAAGTATTCGGATCCCGATCTCGGACGGCGCAACCTCGAGACGCTCGTCGCAGCGACGCTCGATGCGAGCCTGCTCGACGTCGAGCAGCTCGGCGATTGCGCCGGGCGCTATTTCACCGCGATGCATGCGCTGTCGGCGCACGCGCTGCGGGCCTATCGCGCGCTCGTCTACGACACGCCCGGATTCAACGAATACTTCCGCGCGTCGACCCCCATTGCCGAGATCGCCGAGCTCAAGATCGGCAGCCGCCCGGCGTCGCGCACCGCCTCGACGCGCATCGAGGACCTGCGCGCCATTCCGTGGGTGTTCGGCTGGGGGCAGTGCCGGCTGATGCTGCCGGGCTGGTATGGCTTTGGCTCGGCAGTGGACGCCTACGTCGCCGAAAACCCCGGCGGAATCGCACTACTGTCCGACATGAACGTGCGCTGGCCGTTCTTTCGCGCGACGCTGTCGAACATGGGCATGGTGCTCGCCAAGACCGATCTCGCGATCGCATCCCGCTACGCCGAGCTCGTGCCCGACGAGGCGCTGCGCGAT
>Ga0070662_100000068_pt1 | contig 56624 bp, 63 predicted proteins | sample KBSC53metaG_FD_65648 | JGI IMG/M metagenome (GOLD analysis project Ga0070662, IMG submission 65648) | Corn rhizosphere microbial communities from Kellogg Biological Station, Michigan, USA - KBS C5-3 metaG | ecosystem: Host-associated > Plants > Roots > Rhizosphere > Soil ...
GGCATGCTGTCATAACCAGCCGTTTCAGGATCTTGCACCATCACCAGGCCCAGCTTTTCTTTGATCATGCGCACGCCGGTCTCACCATCCGAGCCCATGCCAGAAAGAACCACACCTACAGAACGATTCCACTGATCGTCTGCAAGAGTTTGAAAAAAGTAATCGATAGGCTGTCTGAAGCCATTATGCTTCGTGATACCCAACAATAACAACTTTCGGTTATGGATGCCCATATCCTTATTGGGCGGAATGACATATACATGATTCGGCTCAATGGGCATGCCATCGACAGCCTCACGTACCGGCATAGCAGTATAATTTCCTATTACATCCGCCATATGCCCTTTATGATCCGGTGAAAGATGCATAATGATAACGAAACCCATGCCGCTATCGGAAGGCATATGAGTAAAAAAACTCTCAAGCGCCGGAAAAGCGCCCGCCGAGCCACCAATAGCAACTATCGGGAAATATTTCGTTTTTTGTCTTGTCTGCACTTCTGTTTTTTTGACCGAAAATGTTTCCCTTTCCAACTGCGCTTTCTTTTGTTCCGGCATGATTTACTTTAAATATTGAAGGATTTATCGAAGAGTAAATCTAAAGATTAACTAGTTAAATGTGGCGTAATTCAGGATTTATTTCATCGATTTCAAGTAGCCTTTAATGTTTAATAACCGTGATTGTATAGGATGCATAGAAATATGAGCCGTTTGAAATCCAGTGAGGATTTTGTTTAGCTAAAAAGTTAGACGTTCGTGAGACGTAGAACACTTGGAAGATAGGCTAAAGCTGTTTCAAACAAATAAAGCCTGACGATAGTCAGGCTTTATTTGTTTTGCGGAGAGAGAGGGATTCGAACCCCCGGACCTTTAACAGTCAACGGTTTTCAAGACCGCCGCAATCGACCACTCTGCCATCTCTCCGGGGGCAAAAGTACAAAACCGGGTCGAATTGGCAAATTTGATGTTAAGTTTTTTTAAATAAATAGATAAGTAACTGATTGTTAGTTAATTAATTGATTAAATCGTTCTTTTGGGTTGTACGAAACGTATTGAATTTAGGTTTTACAATCTTAATACTTCGCTTGCAAAGCTCTATACTGGCGTTAAGTTCGAAGCCAACCAGGATAATAAGTGAGTTTAAATACAGCCATATCATGATTACGATAAGCGTGCCGATAGAGCCATAGATTTTGTTGTAAGAGGAGAAGTTGTTGATATAAAAAGTAAAACCTAAGGATGTTAAAACGGCCAGACTTGTCGCCAGAACCGAACCCGGACTCAGAAACTTCCATTTCTGTTTATGTGCCGGGCCGTAGCGGTACAAAATAGATACCGTCACGAAAAATATGGCAATTACGATTATCCATTTTAATAATGCAATTGCAATAAACCAGCCATGCGCCTTACTATAAAAGTGATGCTGCAGGAACACCAGTATCTTATGCCCGGCTATCATGATGCCCACGGCGATAAACATTGAAAAGCAAATCATCATAGTAAGTACCAATGCCACCCAGCGCCTGTGGACATAACTTCTGGTTTCTTTTACTAATGACGATTTATTAAAAGCTTGCATTAATCTGTTAACACCGTTGGTAGCAAAAAACATAGTGGTTAAGAAACCGAAGGAAAATAAGCCACCACTCTTTTTTGTAATGATTTCGTCAATAGCATCCTGAAATGCATCATAAGCATCCTGCGGCATTATTTGTCCCATGATACTAATGAGGTTCTCTTGAAAATGCTTGATAGGAATGTATGGTATCAGCGTGAATAAGAAAATGGTAGCCGGAAACAAAGCAAGCATAAAGTTATAGGCCAGCGACGATGCTTTATTGGCCAGTGTGCCCTGTTTTATTTCGCTAAAAAAGAAAACCGCAACGGTATAAAGAGATATAGGTTTAAACCCCGGAAAGGCTATATACTTGGTACACTCAATAAGGTACCTGTAGAAAACAAACCGTCGTAAAAAGCGGTGCAACCATTCCATCTAAGCCAAATCTACTGAAAAAATGGCTTCAACTTATCAAGAAATTCCTGAGGGGGCATACATGGCCGGTTGGTTTTCATGTTCACAAACACCAGCAATGTTTCGCCGATATTGATCAGTTCGCCGCCAGGATTGTATAGTTCATACCGGAAATGGATCTTAACTCCCGGCATTTTATGCATGATCACTTTTATGCTGATCTCTTCATCGTATAGAGCAGGCTTTAGATATTTACAGTTCATTTCCAGAACCGGCATCATAACACCAGAAGATTCCATTCCGCTGTAAGTCATGCCCAGGCTGCGCAGCATTTCAACACGCCCAACCTCATAAAATTCGGCATAATTGCCATAGTACATGTAGCCCATCTGGTCGGTTTCGCCGTACCTTACCCGAACTTTAGTAGTGTGTTCAAACATTACTTTTTGATGTTGCGTTCGTTCAGGGCCTGCTGGAATTTATGCGCATTCACCAGGTGATCAGCTACGTTAGTTGCAAAAGCATGATAACCTGAGAAGTCGGCTTTGGCGCACATATAAATGTAGTCGGTCTTTTTGTAATCGAGTACCGCGTTCAATGCGTTTACCGATGGCATCATGATAGGGCCCGGAGGCAAACCGGTGTGCAAATAAGTATTGTAAGGTGAATCAAACGATAGATATTTGTTCAATACGCGTTTTATGGTAAAATCCTGCTTAGCGAAGATCACAGTAGGGTCCGATTCCAGTTTCATCCCTTTTTTGAGACGGTTTAGGTATAAACCGGCTATGGTAGGCATTTCGTCATCATGCAAAGCCTCCGCGTCAGTTATCGAAGCTAAAATGGAAACCTGGATAGGAGACAGGCCTATGGCTTCGGCCTTTTGTTTGCGCTCAGGCGTCCAGAACTTTTCATAATTAGCGTACATCCGCTTGAAAAACTTTTCAGGCGTGTTATTCCAATATACTTGATAAGTATTCGGGATAAACATGGCATACACGTTGTCCGGTGTAAAGCCATATTGTTTTAAAAAGTCGGTTGAATCTAAAAGACGAATGATTGAAGTTGAATCCGGCTCGATCTTTTTAGATACAAACCCCGCAAACTCTTCCTTTAATCTCAGATTATGAAAATTAAGGGTAACAGGTTCCTGCGTACCTGATGCCAGCATATTGATGAGTCGACGGTTGCTCATACCGCTCACTAAATGATACCTGCCCGGTTTAACACGGGTTGTATAGTTCATATTTTGAGCAGCCCAGTTAAAGCTGGCAGAATCTTTTACTATACCTTCATCGCGGATGGTTTTATATACATCCGGGTAAGTGGCGCCTGTATGTATATAGAGATATTCCTGTTTGTCGGTCACATTGGCGCCGAAGTATTTTAAATAGTAAAAAAGACCTGTGAGACCCAGTGCAATGATGATAACCGCAGCCAAGGCTATGATATACTTTTTAATAGAACTTGATTTCTTTTGCTCTTCCATTTTATAATGGTAAATTATTTGGATTGATTTTTTTGCCACGCGATCAGGCCGCCGGTCAAATTTCTGATATTTTTGTAACCTTTCAACTGCAAAATTGATTTGGCAGTAGCGCTTCGCAAACCAACCTTGCAGATAACGATGATCTCGTCGTCTTTATTCCATTCCAGATCGTCTATATTTTCCTGCAGATCAGGAAGGGGGATGTTTATGCCGCCGATGTTAAACGTATGGTATTCCATTTCACCACGCACATCAAGCAGGTTCAAATGCTCGCCATTTTGCAGGCGGGCAAACACTTCTTTAACATCGATATCTGTCATTGCATTTTTTTGCCCTGCGTAACGGTAACGTTGATGCGGGTACCGTTAGCTACTTTGGTTACAGAATCTGTTTTAGCAGGCATTTGCGACACTATAACGAGGTTGGTGGAGTCGGTAATTGTGCCCTGATACGTGACAACCCCCAGGACTAGTCCGTTGTTCTTTAATACAAATCTTGCAGCATCAAGGTCCTGATTAACAATATCGGGTATTTCTACTTCGCTCGCACCGGATCCATCGCCCAAAACAAGGTCGACTTTTGAGCCCTTTGGTATTTTAGTGCCAGCTTGGATAGTCTGTCCTGCAAATTTCACCTCAAGAACGTGGTTTCGGGCTATATCTGCTTTATAAGTGGTGTCGCCGATCTTCAATCCATAGTTGGAAAGCGTAGCTTCGGCAGATATATAAGGTGCATCGATGATGTCAGGTAAAGCTACAGGAGGGGCCTGGTTTTTTACAATTTTCAAGTAGATCATTCGGCCATCTTTCACATTAGTGCCTGCATCCGGGTCTTGCTCGATTACTGTGCCAGGAGCCTGATCTAAAACATATACTGAATCGATGCTCACACCAAAGCCCTGATCCTTTAGAATGTTCAGCGCCCGGTCTATCGGCATATTCATCACTCTGGGAACAAGAATTCCGGAGCCGTGACGTGTATAATAACCAAGACTATAGAAGGCTATTAAAACAACAACAATGACAACAAGTATGGCGGATAGGATGGTATTGCGGAATGATTTGGTTTTTAAGTAAGCCGTAAATTTGCTCATTTGAATTTATCAGGGTTGTACTATGATCCAGCTATCAAACATAGATTATTATTTCGAAATTCGAAACGCCGATTTTTGGATTTATACATCAAAGCGGATCAAATGGTTAACGCTATTTGGTTAAATATAAGTATAAAAAATAGTTCATTTGTCACTCATTTAAATCGGCAAAGAACAATTAAAAAAATATAATATTTAGATTGCGCCGACTTTATCATTATTTTCGAAATCCAAAATTGACCACAATGTCACGCAAAAATATAGCTCTTTTGGCCGGAGGTTTTACCGGTGAATATGAAGTATCTGTAAACAGCGCGAAGAATATCGCAGCTAACCTGGATTCTGAAAAATATAATGTATACACCATTTTTATTAATCGCGACAGTTGGTTTTATGCTTCAGAAAAGAGCAATATTCCTGTTGATAAAAATGATTTCACTATTACGATAGATAGTCAAAAGGTGAAATTTGATTTTGCTTTCATCACGATACATGGCACGCCAGGCGAGGATGGTAAGATGCAGGGATATTTGGATATGTTAGGTATCCCTTACAATACCTGCGACGCAACGACCTCCGCTATCACAATGAATAAGGCTTACACAAAAGCGATTGTAAATGGTATCCACGGATTAAATATTGCCCGTTCAGTTCAAATATTTAAAAGTGGCATACATGACATATCGGCCATAGCCGCTAAGCTGAAATTCCCACTTTTTGTAAAACCCAACAACGGCGGAAGCAGCGTAGGAATGAGCAAAGTTCAAAATGCTGCAGGATTACATGACGCCTTTGAAAGAGCATTTACCGAAGATGATCAGATACTTGTAGAAGAGTTTATTAAAGGCCGTGAGTTTAGTATAGGTATAGCTCGTTTACATGGAAAGATAAAAGTGCTCCCTGCTACCGAAATTATCAGCTCGAAAGAGTTTTTTGATTACGAAGCCAAGTACACTCCAGGTGTAAGCAAGGAAATTACTCCCGGAAATTTAACACCTGAACAAAACGAAAAGATCGCAGAAATAGTAACTGAAGTTTACCTGCGGTTGAATTGCAAGGGTATGGTGCGTATAGATTTTATTTTGTTAGAAGGCACTGAAGAGTTTTATTTTATCGAGATCAACACTACACCGGGGCAATCGGCCAATAGCCTGATCCCGCAACAGGTGAGAGCTGCAGGAATGAATGTTGGAGAGTTTTATGGAGAATTGATCGAAGGTACAATCAGGCATTAATTGCAATCCGAAATCGAACTTCCGAATTCCGAAATCATATAAGGTATTGTTCAATAATATCCGCTGGTATTTTAGCTGACCGGCCGTTTTGCATATCGATCATTGTATAATCAAACCAGCCGTCGCAACAAATTTTGCCGGTTGCTTTATTGGTGATAGAGAATTTTACCCGGCAGCCTTTATCGTCGATGCTATCGATGCCGGTCTTTACGATAAAGTAATCGCCCATGGTTAAGGCACGCTTATAGTCAACATGGGCTGTACGCACCACCCAACCAAAACCACGCTCCATAAACTTTTCCATGGCCATACCATAGCAACGTTCCATCTGATCATATCGTGCAGCCAGTACATAATCGAAGTACTTACTGTTATGCACATGCTGAAACATATCGATGTCGTCGGGGCGAACGCGGAATTCGGTTTCGAAGGTGGAGTAGTTTGGCATTTAGTGAATGAGTGATTTACACCTGCAAATCTATCAAATAAGGCTGTTCGATTCAAATTCACTCATTCACTAACTCACTCATTCACTAATTATTCCCTACTTCTTGTAATTGTCCAAGAATACCATTACCTTTGCACCTCAATTAACAAAAGTATTAACGCTTTAATATTATTCAAGTAATGTATTTAAGTAAAGAAGCAAAGGCTGATATCTTTGCAAAACATGGTAAAGGCGCAACCGATACAGGTTCAGCTGAAGGACAGATCGCATTATTCACAACTCGTATTGCGCATTTGACAGGACATTTGAAAAACAACAAAAAAGATTTTTCAACTCAGCTTTCGCTGCAAAAATTGGTAGGTAAACGCCGTGCATTATTGGCTTACCTTTATAACAAAGACATTGAAAGATACCGTGCTATCATCAAAGCTTTACAGCTGCGTGATATTATCAAATAAATCTTTCCGAAATTTCTTAAAAAGCCATCCCAATTCGGATGGCTTTTTTACTTTTGCAAAACATTATATACAAAATAAAAACCGGTGTGTTCTAAAGATGAAAAGCACACCACAACAAAAACAAGATGAGTTTAAATGTAATTAAAAAGGTTATCGATCTGGGTGACGGACGCACCATTGAGATCGAAACCGGCAAACTGGCCAAACAGGCTGATGGGTCTGTAGTTGTGAAAATGGGAGATACGATGTTGCTGGCCACTGTCGTTTCTTCGCCCGAAGCAAAAGAAGGAGTTGATTTTCTACCACTATCAGTTGACTACCAGGAGAAATATGCTGCTACAGGCCGTATTCCGGGTGGTTTTTTACGCCGTGAGGCAAGATTATCAGACTATGAGGTATTGATCTCACGTTTGGTTGACCGCGCTTTGCGTCCATTATTCCCTGAAGACTATCACGCAGATACCCAGGTAATGATCAGCTTAATTTCTGCTGATAAAGAAATTATGCCCGACTGCCTTGCAGGTTTAGCGGCATCGGCTGCTTTGGCAGTTTCTGATATTCCGTTTAACGGACCGATTTCTGAAGTTCGTGTAGCTAAAATTGACGGTCAGTTGATAATCAATCCAACCATGACCGATCTGGAGCGTGCTACTTTAGAGTTCATTGTTGCTGGTTCGGAGTTTGACATCAACATGGTTGAAGGTGAAGCGAAAGAAATCCAGGAAGACGAAATGGTGGAAGCCATTAAATTTGCTCATGAAGCTATCAAAATACAATGTTTGATTCAAAGGGAGTTAACTATTGCTGTTGGTAAAACCGAAAAACGTGTTTATAGCCATGAAAATCATGATGAAGATTTGAAGAAGGCGATATATGCTGCCACTTATGAGCAAGTATATGCGATTGCTTCTTCCGCTTCAGCAAAAGATGAACGTGCAGCTAAGCTTAAAGAAGTTCGTGACAACTATATAGAAACATTAGGCGAGATTGATGATACCACTAAGTTTCTTGCAAAAAAATACTACCATGATGTTGAATACGATGCTATTCGTAACCTGGTGTTGGATGAAGGTAAACGTTTAGACGGCCGTACCACAACTCAGATCCGCCCGATATGGAGCGAAGTGGGCTATTTGCCTTCGGCGCACGGATCAGCTGTGTTCACCCGCGGTGAAACACAATCATTAACTACCGTTACTTTAGGATCGAAAGAAGATGAGCAAATGATCGATGGTGCATTTATTAATGGCTATCAAAAATTTATTCTTCATTATAATTTTCCCGGCTTCTCAACCGGTGAGGTTCGTCCGAACAGGGGAGCAGGCCGCAGAGAGATCGGTCATGGTAACCTGGCAATGCGTTCATTGAAACAGGTGTTGCCACCTGAAGATGAAAACCCATATACTATTCGTATAGTATCTGATATTTTGGAATCAAACGGTTCTTCATCAATGGCAACCGTATGTGCCGGTACATTGGCACTTATGGATGCGGGTGTGAAGATCAAAGCTCCGGTAACGGGTATCGCCATGGGTTTGATCACCAATGAGATGGGAACCAAATACGCGATCCTGTCAGACATATTAGGCGATGAAGACCACTTAGGTGACATGGACTTTAAGGTAACAGGTACCGCAAACGGTATTGTTGCTTGTCAAATGGACTTGAAGATAAATGGTTTATCGTACGAAGTATTAACAAAAGCTTTGGATCAGGCAAAAGATGGCCGTTTACATATTTTGAACGAGATCAAAAAGACCATCAGCGAGCCACGCGAGGATTACAAACCACATGCGCCACGCATTATCGTTATTAAGATCGATAAAGAATACATCGGTGCCGTAATAGGCCCGGGTGGTAAGATCATCCAGGAAATGCAGCGCGAAACAGGTGCTACTATTTCAATCGAAGAAAAAGATAACCAGGGCATCGTTCAGATATTTGCTGCTAATAAAGCTTCTATTGATGCTGCAGTGGCACGCATTAGGGCTATTGCTGCAAGACCTGAAGTTGGCGAGGTCTACGAAGGTAAAGTGAAATCGATCATGCCATTTGGTGCATTTGTTGAGATCATGCCTGGTAAAGATGGCCTGCTTCACATTTCAGAGATCGACCACAAACGTTTTGAAACGATGGATGGTATCTTTAAGGTGGGTGACGAGGTGCGCGTTAAACTGCTGGATATAGACAAGCAAGGCAAATTAAAGCTATCAAGAAAAGCCTTGTTGCCAAAGCCAGAAAAAGCGCAATAATTTAAAAATCAGCTTATTGTAAAAGCCTCCCGAATCGGAGGCTTTTTTTATGAAATATTTTTTCATTTTTTTTAAAACAATCGAAATGTTTTTGAACTTAAGTTAATAATATGCGCCTTGATCCTTTACCAGAGCCAAACGATAAGATGAATCCTGTTAACGTTGATCCATTAAATTTGCTTAATGGGAAGGCAACCGTTGTTCAAAATAATGAGGATCTCACCAAATTATTGCTTTATGAGATTGTGAGGGTCAAACAGTTAATACAACAATCCGAGGTCATATCTAATAATAGCGCTCATATTGCCATTCCCATCCTGAATGAACTTGTTTTTGAAGCTTATAACTCTCTCGTCAATTACGATATTGTGTTGATGAAAAAATACTACGATTTGCTGCAAAATTGTGATTGACGGTCAGTGATCGGTTAATCTGACATCATTTAATCAGTAATTGGTTAATCTGTGATAGGATTAGCTGGTAGATGTCAAAATCACTATTAATTTAAAATTTCCGTATAACTAGTCACTGGTTAACTAATCACTAATCGCTATATTCGACCCATGAACCACCTCGTAGCACCCTCTATTTTGGCATCTGATTTTGGCAACCTTCAGCGCGATATTGAAATGCTGAACAGGAGCGAAGCTGACTGGATCCATGTGGATGTGATGGACGGCGTGTTTGTGCCGAATATCTCGTTTGGTTTCCCGGTAATGGAGGCTGTAAAAAAACATGCTAAAAAGCCTTTAGATGTACACTTGATGATTGTTGACCCGGATCGGTACATTAAAGAATTTGCAGAAAAGGGTGCTAATGGGATCACGGTACATTTCGAAGCCTGTACGCATTTGCACCGCACTATACAAAGCATTAAGGAAGTAGGTTGTCGGGCTGGGGTGGCTTTAAACCCACATACCCCGGTAGCATTTTTAGATGATATTATTGAAGACCTGGATTTGGTATTGATTATGTCTGTTAATCCTGGCTTTGGCGGACAAAAGTTTATATCGAACACCTTTAAAAAACTGCATGACCTGAAAACTTTAAGTTCATCACGTAATCCTAACTTGTATATAGAGGTAGATGGTGGTGTTGGAGAGCAAAATATAAAGCAGTTGATCAATGCGGGCGCAAATGTTTTTGTTGCCGGTAATTCTGTTTTCTCAGCCGCAGATCAGCTGAAAGCTATCAAAAATTTAAAAAATCCCCTTTAAATTACCACTATCGTAATTAACCCACTTAATACTGGGTTAAAATTGTTTTTTTAATATTATGTCAATTTCGGATATTGACAGGATTAATAATTATGATAAAAATATTGCAAATATTCTCTGCAAACATTATCAAATTATTTAACTTTGGCCGAACCAAATATAAAGTTGGCAATTATGCCATTAGTTTATTTTAAATCAAAAAAATAAATATGAAACACAATTTCGGTGCCGGACCAGGCATTTTACCGCATGAGGTATTTAAGCAAGCCGCAGAGGCAGTGCTAGAATTCAATGGAACAGGATTATCGATATTAGAAATATCGCACCGTTCGGCTGAATTCGAGGCTGTACTGGACGAGGCTGTAAAACTGGTGAAAGAACTTTTTGAAGTTCCCGAAGGTTACTCGGTATTATTTCTACAAGGCGGCGCCAGCACTCAGTTCGCGTTGGCTCCATATAATTTACTGCCTGAAGGAGGTAAAGCTGCTTATCTGGATTCAGGTGTTTGGGCGAGCAAGGCAATTAAAGAAGCGAAATACTTTGGTGAAACAGTTGTGGTAGCTACATCTAAAGAAAGCAACTACACTTATATTCCTAAGGACTTTACTATACCTGCAGATGCAGCTTATTTCCACATCACGTCAAACAACACCATTTACGGAACACAGTTGCAGCAATTCTTTAAATCGCCAGTGCCGATGGTGTGCGATATGTCGTCAGATATTTTTAGCCGTAAAGTAAACGTAGCTGACTTTGGTTTGATCTACGCCGGTGCGCAAAAGAATATGGGGCCTGCCGGTGTTACTTTAGTTATTGTTAAAGACTCAATATTGGGTAAAACAGGCCGCAAAATTCCTGCAATGTTCAACTACCAGACCCAAATTGAAGGCGGATCAATGTACAATACGCCTCCATGCTTTGCTATCCTGGTATCAATGCTTACCCTGCGTTGGTTGAAATCAAAAGGTGGTGTAGAAGCTATCCAAAAAGAAAATGAAGCAAAAGCAAAAGCTTTATATGGTGAGATCGACCGTAACCCATTGTTCAAGGCCGTTGCAGTTCCCGAAGATCGCTCGCACATGAATGTTTGCTTTGTTATGGAGAACCCAGAGCTGGAAAAACCATTCCTGAAATATTGCGAAGAAAAAGGCATAGTTGGCATCAAAGGCCATAGAAGCGTAGGCGGTTTCAGAGCATCAATTTATAATGCACTGCCGATCACCAGCGTTCACGTGCTGATTGACGCTATGCAGGAATTCCAGGAGAAGAATAAATAAGTATAGTGATTAGAGATTGGCGATTAGTGATTAGGTGTTTATCTAAATCATTAAAGTACTAATCTCTGATCTCTGATTAACTAATCACTAAATAACAATGATCAAAATATTAGCTAACGATGGTATCGATCCGATAGGCAAAAAAATGCTGGAAGATGCCGGATTTGAGGTAGATACCAACAATATACCGCAGGACGAGTTGCCTGTAAAATTACAGGCTTACGATGCTATTACCGTACGTAGTGCAACTAAAGTGCGTAAAGCATTGATTGATGCTTGCCCTAACCTGAAACTGATTGGCCGCGGTGGGGTCGGTGTAGATAACATTGACGTAGATTATGCCAAAGAAAAAGGTATTGGCGTTTATAACACTCCGGCATCCTCATCTTTATCAGTTGCTGAACTAGTATTTGGGCAATTGTTCGGATGCGTTCGCTTTTTACCTGACAGCAACCGTAAAATGCCGGTGGAAGGCAATACCAAATTCAACGATTTGAAAAAAGCTTATGCAAAAGGTATCGAGCTTCGCGGCAAAACTTTAGGTATCGTAGGTTTTGGCCGTATCGGTCGCGAGGTGGCTAAAATTGCTATCGGCGTAGGAATGGACGTACTGGCCTATGATCTTTATCCATTCAACCCGGAAGTTGAGGTAGTATTAGGCGGTGGTACAGTTGTTAAAACATCTGTAAAGACCGCTACTCTGGGTGAGATCATAAAAACAGCAGATTTTATTACCCTGCATACGCCATTCGTTGATAAAGCATTATTAGGTGCTGCTGAGCTGGCGCAAACCAAAAAAGGAGTTGGCCTGGTTAACTGTTCCCGTGGTGGTTTGATCGATGAATTGGCCTTGATCGACGCTTTAAACAGCGGCCAGGTTTCATTTGCTGCATTAGACGTATTCGACAATGAACCAACCCCACGCTTAGAAATATTAAAACATCCTAAAATATCATTGACACCACATATCGGTGCTGCTACTAATGAAGCCCAGGAAAGAATAGGGGTGGAACTGGCTAGTCTGATAATAGGACATTTTAAGAAGTAAAGACTCAAGTCTCTTTTTAGTATTGAAGGCGAATAACATAAATAGTTGTTCGCTTTTTTTATTTGTCCTCTCCCTGTTTTGTTCAAGTAAACTCCAAGTCAATTTTAAATCAATTGCCATTTCACGTAGCGGCATTTGCTATATTTGTTCCACTTGAATTAACAGTAAAAAACAATATTCTTTAAACCCACACCCATGAAAACCAATATTGGAATTTCCGAAGAAAACAGAGCCGCTGTTTCAGCCCAGCTGGCAAAATTATTGGCCGACGAATTTGTACTGTATACCAAAACTCGTAACGCTCATTGGAACGTTGAAGGCCCTGATTTTCATTCGATGCACTTGTTTTTTGAATCACAATACGAGCAACTGGATGACATAATGGACAGTGTTGCCGAACGTATCCGCATGATCGGTCATTATGCACCGGCTACATTGAAGAGCTTTTTGCAGCTTACACACTTGGGCGAGCTTACTGAAAGATCAAACGACAGTCTTGGTTTTATCCGTGAATTAGTTGAGGACCACAACAGCATTATCGAATTTATCAGGGGCAATATCAACCCGTTTGCCAATGATTATGGCGATGCCGGTACAAGCGATTTCGTTACCGGATTAATGGAGACGCATGAGAAAATGGTGTGGTTCCTGCGTTCGCACCTGAAATAAGAATAGGTAATTTAAACCTGACAAAAAGCGGATAGCATGTTGTGTTATCTGCTTTTTGTTTATATAAATCTATCTTCGCACATTTCTTAATATAATCTAACCAAATGAAAACTATTCGCTGGGGCATTTTAGGTGCCGGACGTATTGCGCGTAAATTTGCGTCCGATCTCAGGTTTGCGGAAAATTGCGTATTGATAGCCATCGGCTCGCGTGGTAAGGACTCGGCTGACGAATTTAACAAAGACTTTCCGGTACAATATTGTCATTACAGCTATGAGGAATTGGCTCAAAACCCCGAAGTGGATGTAATTTATATTGCCACGCCTCATAATCTTCATTATGAGAATACCTTGCTGTGCCTACAATATAATAAAGCTGTATTGTGCGAAAAACCTTTTGCTATGAACAGCAGGCAGGCTATTGAAATGATTAACCTGGCAAAGGAAAAGAAAGTCTTTTTGATGGAGGCACTGTGGACCAAGTTCCATCCGCATTATATTAAAACGTTAGAGATGATACAGCAAGGTTTATTGGGCGAAATCAGATCTTTACTTGTCAATTTTGGTTTCAAACCAATTCAGCCCATACCAGTCAGGTTATTTGATCCAGAATTGGGAGGGGGCACATTGATGGATATTGGCATTTATAATGTATTTATCGCTATGAGTATATTGGGTAAACCTGACCACATTGAGGCCGCCATGACACCTGCCTCTACAGGCGTTGATGAACAATGCGCCATACTTTTTCACTATAAAAATGGTGCTTTTGCTCAATTGTTTTCTACCTTTTCTTCTAACCTGGCAACAGAAGCGGATATTTCGGGTACGGAGGGAAGGATAAGGCTCACTTCGAGGTTCTACGAGCCGTCATCTGCTGTTGAGTTTTATAAAGGAAGACCAGATTCAAAACAAATTATTGCTGTGCATCAAGAAGAGGGTTTTGGCTATCAATACGAGGCGCGGCATGTCAATGATTGCTTAAGGAACGAACTTACCGAAAGCAATGTAGTATCTTTTGCAGATACCCTTTTATTAATGGAAACACTGGATGAAATCAGAAAGATAGCGGGTATTCATTATCCAACCGATGACATTTGACGGGTTCAATGACCTTTTATTTTATTATATTTTGTAGGAATAGATTGTAGATAGGCGTATATCACATCCACATTATTATCGGTTAACTTGTCAAATTTGGGCATAGGCGGGCGTAGTTTTCCGTGTGTTGATTCTCCATCTTTTACAGCCTTTCTAAATTGCAGTTTGTTGTAGTTGCCAATCCCGGTCTGTTTATCAGGAGTAAGGTTTGAAGCATATATTTCAATTCCTTGTGGGGTCTTAAACTTCATGCCACCAGCCATATAACCTTGGGATTGTTCTGGTTCAAGGTAATTTAGTTTGGTTAAGCTTTTGGAATGACAATGAAAACAGCCAATGTTGTCAACTAAATATCGTCCCGCTGCGATTGAATCGCGTTCCAGTGGTCTTTTAATATCCGTTTTATATGGCAGCGGCTTTGCCATCATATTCATCGCCATTTTGCCGATCATTGTAAAATGACTGGTGCCAATGATTGTATCCGCGGCCGCTACCGCCGGATCATCAGAACGAAGATAAACAATGATATCATTAAGGTCGTCGTCAGCCATATTAGGACGGAGCATATAGGGAATAAAACGTCCGTCGCGAGCTATGCCTGTTTTGAGCAAATACTTTAACTCCGCATCAGAATAATGTGGAGGAATGCCATTTGATTTGGAATTTGTAAGATTCGCCGAATATACTTTTCCAACTATACCAGGTACTTCATGAATGCGCGTCCCGATAAATTTATTGACGGACCGGTCATAATGACATCCGCCGCAAATACTGTAAACCAATACCCGGCCATGTTCCAGGGCCGATTCCGAACGTGAGGCAGTGTAGTTTGATTTGGTGGTATCAAATTTTGTTTTACAACTGCCAATTATAACAGCAGCCGCCAAAATGCTTATCGCCGATATCCAATGAAACTTTCGCACGTCCTGACGCTATCTTACTCATTAATACACAATTGCAGCAGCAATGTTTTAATAAATAGGAATTAATACCGCGATAATTTATTGCCACCACTTCAGCGGAAATTTGATCTTATCTACAGAACTTACCACCAAATCTGGTTTAAAGGCGTAATGGCTTAAGGTATCTTTATCAGATATACCGGAAAGTACCAGGATAGTTTTATAGCCCATTTGTACGCCGCCTTGTATATCGGTTTCCATCGTGTCACCTACAACGGTTGTCTCCGCCGTTTCCAGACCAAGATATTTACGAGCCGAGCGCATCATTACCGGGCTCGGTTTACCGGTTACAAATGCTTTTCGCCCGGTGGCTTCTTCAATCATAGCTGTAGTGGCAGCTATGCCAAGGTTATTCCATCCTGGTTTTTTGGGTGAGGGGTCGCGGTTGGTAGTTATGAATTTTGCGCCTGCCAATATCATATCTACTGCGCGTTGCACCATTTCGAGGGTAAAGTTCCTGCCTTCGCCCAGTACAACAAATTCCGGATCGGTATCTACCAATGTGATTCCGTTTTCGTGCAGGCTGGTTAGTAAACCGCCTTCGCCTAAAACGTAGGCCGTGGTACCGTTCGGGCTTTGATCGCCCAGAAACTTACCGGTAGCCATAGCACTGGTGTAAATATGATCTTCTGTCACCTCAATACCCAACCGTTTTAGCTTGCGCGTGGCCTCAAGTCTTGTGCGCTGGCTGTTGTTGGTCATGAAGGTAAAGGGGATATTGTTTTTAAGCAGGTAATTTATAAAAATATCGGCACCTTCTATCAGCGTTTCGCCGCTGTAGATCACGCCGTCCATGTCGATCAAAAGTCCGTGTTTCATAATAGTAGTTTTTACATATCAGTGCTGATAGTTCCTGATTTTATTAGCTAAAGGTACGTATAAATTAGCTAAAATCGACTTTTGTTAACATAAGCTCATTAAAAATTGGCTTACATTGACAATGTTGTTAATTAAATGTTAATTTGTTAATAAGTTGATAATATTAGTCTTGGATTTTATGATTTTACTTGGTGCAAGAAATTTATATACTTTTAGCTTATAAATGGAAGTAAAAAACAACAAGCGCACTATACGTGCCTGGGCCTTTTTTGATTGGGCCAATTCAGCCTATAACCTGGTTATCACATCCACCATTTTTCCGGCTTATTATGTCGCGATAACCAGCAGTACCGAAACCAACAACCATGTTACTTTTTGGGGACACAGTTTTGTTAATACAGCTTTGTCCGATTATACACTTGCTGCAGCCTACCTTATCATCGCATTATTGCTGCCAATATTGACTTCCATAGCAGATTACCGGGGAAATAAGAAAATATTCATGCAGTTTTTCACCTGGCTTGGTGCAATATCTTGTGGAATGCTTTATTTTTTTAAGGCCGACACATTGCAAACAAGTATGGTATTTTTTGGCCTTGCAGCAATAGGCTATAGTGGCGGCTTTGTGTTTTACAATTCCTATTTACCGGAAATAGCCACATTGGATATGCAAGACCGCGTAAGTGCCAAAGGCTTCACTTACGGGTATATTGGTAGTGTAATACTACAGCTTATCTGCTTTGCTTTTGTATTGGAACCCCAATGGTTCGGTATAGTTGATAAATCGTTTGCGCCCAGATTGTCGTTCTTGTTAGTAGGTATCTGGTGGGTTTGCTTCGCCTATATTCCTTTTACTGTTTTGCCCAAAGGCAGCCCGAACGCACAAAGTCGTCATAAGAATATCATCAAAGGAGGCTTTATCGAGTTAGGTAATGTCTGGCGGCAAGTGAAAAATATGCCTGTGCTTAAACGTTATCTGCCTGCGTTCTTTTTTTACTCGATGGGCGTGCAAACCATTATGCTTGTCGCAACAAGTTTCGGGGCGAAAGAACTAAAGATGGAAACCTCTTCATTAATTTCAATCATCCTGATCATCCAGTTAGTTGCTATTGGCGGCGCTACACTGATGTCCCGTCTTTCTGACCAATTTGGGAATATAAAAGTATTAGCTGGCGTTGTGATGATTTGGATAATGGTGTGTATTGCTGCTTATTTTACGACCAATTCTACCGAGTTTTACTTGCTTGCCATTGTAGTCGGACTCGTTATGGGAGGCATACAGTCGCTGTCCCGTTCTACTTATTCTAAATTAATTCCTCAAGATATTTCTGATTCGGCTTCGTTCTTCAGCTTTTATGATGTGACTGAAAAAATTGCAATTGTAGGAGGGATGTTCAGCTTTGGTTTGGTCGATGATATTACCAACAGTATGCGCAATTCAGCATTGGTATTGTGCATTTACTTTGTTATCGGGTTAATATTGCTACTCTCGTTACTAAGTTATCAGAAAAGCCAAAGTCAGGTTCAATCAAGTTTTCAACTCCAAAATTGATGAGAATCATTTTTTAATAAGCTGACACATCGCAGTTTTGCATGCGATGATTATTTATAAATGTTTCATATTCGATTCAGCACATTTTTTGCCTAACGTACCCGAAGGGCATAAATGTAAAAACATGCACGGGCATACCTATAATTTGACAGTTTTTATTGAAGGCAAAATTATAGAGCCCGAAGGGTGGGTAATCGATTTCGCCGACCTAAAGAAACATATAAAGCCGATTATCGACCAACTCGATCATCATTGCCTGAACGATTTAAACGGACTAGAAAACCCAACAAGTGAGAATTTGTCGGTATGGCTGTGGAACAGAATAAAGCCTTTGATACCCGGTTTGAACAGAATCGAACTAAATGAAACTGCCACATCGGGGGTTATTTATGAGGGTGAATAGCAAAAGTTTAAAGTTAATGAGCCTTTTTTAAAGCATACATTCTTTTTAGAACTTTAAAATTAACGACAAGCTTTTTCTTTAGAAGCAGTGAACGCCAGTCGATAAATACAAGACAAGATATAAAAAGCAATCCCAACAGCAAGCTAATAGCTGATGGCCAGGAAAAACCTTTCTCAACTATGTTTTTGATATTTTCCGAAGCATATTTACCTAAATGCACCGTAATAGCATCACTTGTAAACTTGCCAACAAAAAAAACAGGTATCACGTAAATTGCATTGATACGTGCCATACCGCTGGCTACAAATATTGGCGTAGTAGGCAAAGGCAACAGTGTGTAAGCTAATATCGCAGCTTGTCCGCGCCAACCCAGATCTTTCATCCGCCCCCCAAGAAACTGGACATCTTCGTTTTTTGATTTTTTGAAAATCCGATCGGCCAATAGCGGAACATATAGAGTGAGCAGGTATCGTCCCAAAATAGACCCGGCAACACCTATTACAATTACCCACCAAATGTCGAGTTGAAATACAACTTGCAGAAAAAACATAATGGTAAAAGCCGGTGGAAGCGGAAATGGCAGGACATCAAACAAAAAAGCACCGAGAAAAACCGCAAGATATTGCCACCACATATGTCGAGAAAATCATTTTTTATAATTGACAAGATAAGCACCGAGTGGGCTCAGATAAATGACTTAAATCACATTGGATACAGAGTGAAGTCATTTAACGTCTTATGGATGGAATTAATAAAATCTAAAGAATTCTCTTCAAAGTGTTTGCAAAGTTTTCTTAATATTACAAATAATAAGTCCTATCCTTGGTATACATATCAATTATGAAAAAACTCATATTCACATTCCTACTATTAGCACCGGTAGCTGCTTTTTCACAAAAATTGAAAGAATATCACGCATCTAACGGCATAACCTATCATCCCGGTGATACCATTAAAGTAGGTTTAGGGTCAATGCCTGACGGCAACTTTAAATACATACAGATCAACCAGTTACTTCCCGGTCCACCCGATCCGCGCCGGAGCAACAGCATGACTGCACGTAAAGATATGTCGGGCAGTGGGTATGTGATCAAGAAAATTCAGAACGTAAGACAGATGGGAGGCGGGGAGAAAACTGTAATAACTGTCAGAACCGGCGGTTTACCAACCTGTGATATCTGGATAGAAGAGGCGATAGCCGTATGCGAGGTAACGCCATGTAACAATCAAAAATCATCCGCTCCGGTAGCCAGTGTGGCCGACGAACTGCTCAAGCTCAAAAAGCTTTTAGATGCAGGTGGTATTACCCAGGCGGAATATGATAATCAGAAGAAAAAGTTGCTGGCGCAGTAGCCTGTGAGAAATTCGTTGCCTATCCTCTTAGTTAAATATTGTACTTTTAAACCGAATAAGTTTATAAAGCTATGTTTTGGTTTGAAGACGAGGTTAGGCGATTAGAGAAAGAAGGGGCTGAACGAAATTATCAGGCTTCTATGATATTCTACGGCAGCTCGTCCATACGGTTATGGTCGTCCTTATGCAATGATTTTAGACAGTTCTCGCCGGTCAATCTGGGGTTCGGCGGGTCCACTCTGGCAGCGTGCACCTGGTTTTTCGATCGTATTGTTGCACCCTACCAGGCAAAATCATTCGTGTTTTATGCGGGCGACAATGATCTTGGCGAGGGAAGGCATCCGGAAGAGATATTTATTTTCTTTCAGCAACTGGCGGCAAGAGTGGAATCCAGGTACGGTGCAATACCCTGTTATTTTATTTCGATAAAGCCGAGCCTGTTGCGTTGGGGCCTCAATGATCCCCTTAAATTTACCAACCATATCATTGAAAAGGAAATTGACGCCCATCATAAAAATTGGCGATTTATCGATATCTATAATCGTATGCTGGACAAGAATGGCAACCCGGATAAAAGTTATTTTGACGCAGATGGCCTGCATTTAAATAAAAAAGGTTACGCACTGTGGAACAGTATCATACATTCAAAACTATCTGAAAATATTCACGCTGAATTAACATAAACATCATAAACCCCAACCATACTTGCGGTGATTATGGATCGGGAATATATTAAGTGGTACAGTCCGGCCTTGCAAAGAGACATGGAGTTGTTAGTCTTTGGGCGCGGCGGGGCCTCTATTGTATTTTTTCCGCCAAGGATGGGGCGATTTTATGATTATGAGAACTGGGGGGTAATTGAATCCCTTCGGACCAAAATTGAGAAGGGATATATCCAGGTGTTCTGCGTGGATAGTGTCGATTGCCAAAGTTTTTATAATTACTGGCTGCATCCTGAACAAAAAATACAGTGCGAAATACGGTATGAACGATACGTCATTAACGAAGTCATTCCATTTGTACGCGCTAAAAACCCCGGAGCATTTATGGTAGCGGCGGGTTGCAGCCTGGGTGCTTATCATGCTATGAACATGGGGCTGCGCAATGCAGGCGTATTCAACAAAGTAGTAGGTATGAGCGGCAGGTATGACATCACTGTACAGATAGGGCATTACGACGATCTTTTGAGTGGTTATTGGGACGAAGACGTTTATTTTAATATGCCCCCGCAATATATTACAAATCTGACCGACCCTGCGATCCTGGACCGTTTAAGGCAATTGGAAATTGTGCTGGCTATAGGGCAGGATGATATTTTATTGGATAGTAACCGGATGTTCAATTATAAACTAGCAGAAAAAGGGGCGCAGAGTTATATGCATGTTTGGGACCGGGAAGCACACCGTGCCCGTTATTGGCGCCAGATGGTGAATAATTATTTGTAGACCGCTGGGCACGATTTCATTGATTTAAAAGATTCCCAGGATTACTGTTAACTGCTAATAGCTAACGACAAACCAACGACTAATGACTAAGCAACAATTAAAAACTTTTTCTGAAATTAGTCGCCGATGAAAGTTGAGTTATTTATCCCTTGTTTTGTCGATCAGCTTTACCCTGACACCGCCTGGAATACCGTCAAAGTTTTAGAAAAAGCAGGCTGTATTGTTAATTATAATCCGGAGCAAACCTGTTGCGGCCAACCGGCATTTAATGCTGGGTTTTGGGATGAGGCCAAAACCGTGGGAACTAAATTTCTTAATGGTTTTTCCGAGGATAGCGTAATTGTAGCGCCGTCTGCGTCCTGCACAGGCATGGTGAAAAACTATTACAACGATCTGTTCACTAACACCCTGCTACATAATAAATGCCGCGCTATACAGGGTAATATTTACGAGCTCTCTGATTTTTTAATAAATATTCTTCAGGTTGATTATTTCGGTGCTGAGCTGGATGGCCGCGCCGTTTACCACGATAGTTGCAGTGGCCTGCGCGAATGCAAGATCAAAGAAGAACCACGTCAATTATTATCTAAAGTACATGGGCTGGAGCTCGTCGATCTGAAAGATAGCGAAACTTGCTGCGGCTTCGGAGGAACATTTGCTGTAAAATTCGATGCCATATCAACAGCTATGGCTCAACAGAAAGTTGACAACGCTTTAGCTGCCGAGGCGGAATATATTATTTCCACAGATGCTTCCTGCTTACTACACTTACAGGGCTATATAGATAAAAACAATCTTCCCATAAAAACCATGCATCTTGTGGATGTACTGGCCCATGGATGGGGAAATGTCTGATTTACGATTTTAGAGTTACGATTTTAGATTTTCTCAAAATCATATTGAAAGATGCTTTGTTTGGTAGACATGGCACCATTCAAAATGCATAAATATCACAGCGATCACTATAGCGGGGTGGTGGCCTACAGCATTGAAGACCGTGATATAAAAATTCTTTTTCCTCCCGACAAGGATGGGCAGCCTTTTGTATATACTTACAGTTATACTAGGCCTGGTATAAAGCATGTGGAAGAAATGAAAAAGCTCGCCCTGAAGGGTTCTGATCTGGCAACTTACATCAATAAATATATTCGTGAAAAATACGAGAGGAGGGATCCTGCTGATGATGTGTTCATAACGGATTAATCGGTGTAATCAAAATTCAATAATCGGTGTAATCAAACCCAACAATCTGTATAATCATCCAAATTCTTCTATATTTGCCTCACAAACATAAAGTCACTTGGTAGGTGACTAATTCATTTTTTATTGAAAATTAAATCATAGTTGTAGATGATTAACATTACACTTCCCGACGGTTCCGTTCGTCAGTACGAAAAGGGAACTACTTCCATGCAGATCGCGATGTCGATCTCCGAAGGTTTAGCAAGAAACGTTTTAGCAGCCGAAGTAGACGGCCAGGTTTGGGATGCCAACCGCCCCATTGAACAGGATTCGCATGTAAAATTGCTCACATGGAACGACAACAATGGTAAATCGACCTTCTGGCATTCATCGGCCCACTTAATGGCTGAAGCTTTAGAGGCGCTTTATCCCGGTACTAAATTTGGTATCGGTCCTGCTATCGAGACCGGCTTTTATTACGATGTAGATTTTGGCGACCGCGAGTTTTCTTCGGATGATTTTAAACAGATCGAAGAAAAAATGCTGGAACTGGCTAAAACTAAGGAAGAATATGTCCGCACACCGGTGTCTAAAGCCGACGCTGTAGATTATTTCACAAAAAAAGGTGATGAGTACAAACTGGACCTGATAAAGGACCTGCCTGATGGCTCGATCACTTTCTATACACAGGGCAATTTTACTGATTTATGTCGCGGGCCGCATATTCCGAACACCGGTTTTATAAAAGCGGTAAAGCTGATGAACGTTGCCGGTGCGTACTGGCGCGGCGACGAGACCCGCAAACAGTTAACCCGTATTTATGCAGTTACTTTCCCTAAACAAAGTGAGTTGACTGACTATCTGCACCTGATAGAGGAAGCAAAAAAACGCGATCACCGCAAATTGGGCAAGGAACTGGAGTTGTTCGCTTTTTCTGAAAAAGTGGGCATGGGCCTCCCGTTGTGGCTACCAAAGGGCACTGCTTTACGTGAGCGCCTGGTAAACTTTATGCGTAATGCACAGGTAAAAGCAGGTTACGAGCAAGTAATTTCGCCGCATATCGGTCATAAAAACTTATACGTAACGTCAGGTCACTATGAGAAATATGGCAAGGACAGTTTCCAGCCGATACAAACTCCGCAGGAAGGAGAGGAGTTTTTCCTTAAGCCGATGAACTGCCCGCATCACTGCGAGATGTATAAAACCAAACCGCGTTCATATAAAGATCTGCCGGTTCGTTATGCTGAATTTGGTACCGTGTATCGTTATGAACAAAGCGGTGAGCTACATGGTTTAACCCGTGTGCGTGGATTTACTCAAGATGACGCACACTTATTCTGCCGCCCCGACCAGGTGAAGGAGGAGTTTAAGAAAGTAATCGACCTTGTGCTTTATGTGTTCTCAGCTTTAGGGTTTGAGGATTATACTGCACAGGTATCGCTGCGTGACCCTGAAAATAAAGCTAAGTACATCGGTACAGATGAGAACTGGGCATTGGCCGAGCAGGCGATTATTGAAGCTGCCGATGAAAAAGGATTGAAAACAGTAGTTGAATTAGGCGAAGCGGCATTCTATGGCCCTAAGCTTGACTTTATGGTGAAAGATGCTATTGGTCGTAAATGGCAGTTGGGAACTATACAGGTTGATTACAATTTACCTGAGCGTTTCGAACTGGAATACACTGGAAGCGATAATCAAAAGCATCGTCCCGTAATGATCCACCGTGCGCCGTTTGGCTCATTGGAGCGTTTTGTGGCGGTTTTGATCGAGCACTGCGCTGGTAATTTCCCGTTATGGTTATCGCCAGAACAATTTACCATCCTGCCGATATCTGAAAAATATGAAGAATATGCAAAAAAACTTTCTGATATATTAAAAGATTCCGATATTTGCGGGCTGATTGATTTTAGAGACGAAAAGATTGGGCGGAAGATACGCGACGCTGAAATCAAAAAAATCCCTTATATGCTTATTGTAGGCGAAAAAGAAGCAGCTGAAGGCAAGGTTTCAGTTCGTAAACATGGGCAGGGTGATTTGGGCAGCATGACAATTGAAGAATTTAAACAACAAATAATAAAAGAAATAACAGTATAACTTGGCATTAAGCAGACCTAATTTTAACAGAGGACCAAGGCCACCTTTTAAGAAAAAGGAAGCCGAACATAATATTAACCAATTCATCAGAGCTCAGGAAGTTCGCCTTGTGGGTGATAACGTGGAGCAAGGTGTGTACTCGTTAAGAGACGCTCTTGCAATAGCACAGGAGCAGGAGTTGGACCTGGTTGAAATCTCTCCGAATGCTGTTCCTCCTGTTTGTAAAGTAATAGACTATAACAAGTTTATTTACGAACAGAAGAAAAAGATGAAGGAGATCAAAAGTAACGCTAAGCAAACCGTTATAAAGGAGATCCGTTTCGGACCGAACACGGACGACCATGATTTCGAGTTTAAATTAAAGCATGCCATCAAATTCCTGGAAGCAGGTGAAAAGGTGAGGGCATACGTACACTTCAAAGGTCGTGCGATAGTTTACAAAGAGCAGGGTGAGATACTGTTACTGCGTTTTGCACAGGCTTTAGAAGAAGTGGGCAAGGTTGAGCAATTACCAAAACTGGAAGGTAAACGGATGTTTTTAACTGTTGCCTCGAAGGGAGTAAAAAAATAAATTCGAAATCGGACATCCGAAATTCGAAATAAAAGTAAAACGTTGAGAAACGTAAATATCTAAAAACAAACAAATAGAGTTATGCCAAAAATGAAAACCAATTCCAGTGCTAAGAAGCGTTTTACGCTTACTGGAACCGGTAAAATTGCAAGAAAGAACGCATACAAAAGCCACATCTTAACCAAGATGTCAACCAAACGTAAGCGTAACCTTACCCACACCAGTTTAGTATCTGATGCGGATATGGGTAACGTAAAACGTATGCTTTGTATCGGAAAGTAATTAATTAATTTTTAACCAGGTATTAGAGTTAAGAAGATCTCCGTATAAACAGGAGGCACTCACTACCAAAAAGACAAAAAGATGCCACGTTCAGTTAACGCAGTAGCGTCGAGAAGACGCCGGAAAAGAATCATGAACCTCGCCAAAGGTTATTGGGGTTCAAGAAGCAAGGTTTATACCGTTGCAAAAAACACAGTTGAAAAAGGTTTACAGTATGCTTACCGCGACCGTAAAACCAAGAAAAGAGAGTTTAGGGCTTTATGGATACAACGTATCAACGCAGGAGCCCGTCAGCATGGAATTTCTTACTCTCAATTAATGGGTAAGTTAACCGCTAAAAATATCGGTTTGAACCGTAAAGTATTGGCTGATTTAGCGATGAACAATCCAGATGCTTTCAAAGCAATTGTTGATGCTGTAAAATAGTTCTTGTTCGTGAGGACACGAACAAGGGGAAATAATTTTGAAAGGCTTGCGTCATGCAGGCCTTTTTTGTTTGTCTAAACCAAGATTCTTAAGATTAAAGGATTGGCTTGATTAAATGCAAAATCATATCAACCATAGGAGATAGCCTAAAGCCGATCCACCTAATACGACAAAAGCCGTGTTTAATTTCTTAAAGCAGAGTGATACGATAAATCCTAAAACTGCTATCACGATAGTTTTCCAATCGGTAATGGATGATTTGCCCATTTCTACGCAAACCGCCAATATTAAAGCGATCGATGCCATATTGACGGTATCGAGAAACACCGACATTACTTTTGAGCTTCGCAGTTTCCGTACAAGAGGATTCAAAAATGCTACGAACAAGAAAGAGGGTAGAAAAATGCCAATGGTAGCTGCAATGGTACCCTGGATACCGCCTATTTGCCAGCCAATAAAAGTTGCTGATGAAAATACCGGCCCAGGAGTGAATTGTCCTACAGCGATCGCATCGATCAATACCTGGTGCGATAACATCCCAGTTTTTACCAGTTCGGTATTTAGAAAGGCAAAGAGAACATAGCCACTGCCATATAAAATCGATCCAACTTTTAGAAATATCAAAAATATTTTCCACTTGTTTGGGTTGGTGGCGGCCACATCGCTTGTTATCAAAAATGAAAGTGGCACAATAAAATTTAACGATGCTGCTTGGTTTCTAGTAAGATAAATAAGAACACCCAGCAATCCTGAGCCAAACAATACATAAATCTCATTTACCCCATACAATGCCAACAGGGCACATGCAACTCCGATAAGCCCTAGTTCAATGGTCTTCAAGGCTTTTTTGCCCAAAGTGATCATCAGTGATACAATCACTCCGATAATAGCTGGCTTTATACCATAAATAAATGGGGTCACCTGGGGCAAAGTACCGTATCGCTGATAGGCCCATGCCAGCAATCCTGTTATCATAACAGCAGGCATAATAAAACACGCGCCTGCGACAAGTAAACCTTTCCATCCGGCACGTTCCTGGCCACAGTGTATTGCCATTTCTGTGGAGTTGGGACCAGGAATAAGATTAGTAGCACCGATTAGATCCAAAAAATGTTTATGAGTCATCCATTGCCGCCTCCGCACTATTTCTTCTTCCATCATGGCAATATGTACTGCGGGGCCGCCAAAACCGATAAGTCCTAGTTTCAGGAATACTTTTGCTATTTCAGCTATCTCTGATCTTTCTTTTTGCAATTGCGATAAAATTGAGCAGCTAAAATATTGAATACTTTATTAGGAAATTGCTAAGAATCAATTATCAGTTTATTCGTGGAGTAAATTGCGATAATTCATAAATGCCAAGCGATCTTTCAATATCGGCGACCTTGGCTACCATCCGTTCGAATCCGCCGTTGCCGAAAAGCTTACGTTCGTTGTTTTCAAATTCTTCACCTAAAGAATCGTATTCGTGCCCGGAAACGAGATTTCTGAAGGCCGGAAACAACACCGTATCTTCTCTTGCTTCGTGCGGACGGTACATCGCATTAAAACTGGCTAGTACCTGAATTAGTTTTTGAGTTTCGGTGTCTGTTTTATTGGATGATTTGGCCAATTGCAACACCTGCTCAGTTAGTATACGACCGATCTTATGTTGCTGCAATAGGGTATTTACCAAATCTGTCAATTCATTCGCTTTCTTAAATCGTGGGAACAAATAGTTCTCTTCCTGCTTTTCATGATAATCCTCTACAAAAGTCCGAATGACGCCCGCGGCTTTTGAGAGCGCCTCGATTGGGAAATTTTCCTTATTAATCAAACGCATTCTGCAGTAGTCATAAATAAGAAGTACCCGGTTTAGCAAACCATGTTCCTGCATCAGATCTTCGGGCGGCGATTCTTTTTGCCCTTCGTCCTTATCTTCGTCTTTGCATCCCGGTAAAAATATGGAACCTGTAAGTGTAGACATAGCGGTGAACTTTATTGCATTTTCTATAAAGTCGCGCCTGTCGTTGTGGGTTTCATTTGCTTCCATCTTCAATCGATTTTACTGTAAACACTTTGAAATCAATTGAGTTTTTGGCATCTTCTGTCAATAACGAAACTTAAATTTCTTCAAATTGGGGTTATACTTCCTTTCCCGTTTCAATTCATATTGATAAATCACCTGTCCCAGATTTTTCATAAAAGGCAGGCACACGGTTTTGTATTCGTATTTGTTGTCGTTGTAAATCTCGTCATCATTGGATTGCACCACTGCCGAGATGATAAATTCTAGCTTGTTCTTAAAATCGACGATATAAGCATTATCGATATCATAACCATAGGAATCGCCTATCTTATTGAATATCCTGATATTAGGATTGATCACGGCTAAACTATCGCCACCATACAACAGCCATTTACAATAGGCCGGGAAATATTCCGGCGGGTTGTAAGTCGGGTGCTTACTTTCGGTAGGCCACATGCTCATGTACTTATATATGAACTTATATTGATCGTCAGTCAGGTTAAAACGATCGTTTTCCACGTAAACCTCAGGGAACAACAACCTTCTCAAAACCGATTGCTGATCCACCAACGGGTAAACATTATTTTGCGAGAAAACAAAAGGCTCCATCACCAATTTATCATTCTTATCCAGGTAACCTTTGCCCTGGATCATATTTTCCAAATGCATGGGATAATCTCTGGCATCGAACAGCGGAGCCTTATGATAAACCAGTTTATCCCCGTTATAAAAATCAATCGGATTGGTATGCCGCGTACTTTCTCCTTTGTCACCAATAGCCAACCGACCAATAATGCGGGTGCCGGTCAGGCTATATTTTTTCAGTTTATCATTGATTTCCTCGCGTCCGACAAACTCATACAAACGGTTATAGGCATCGTTATCACTTACCAGCAATATCTTTTTAATATAATTCTCGATGCTAGGCAGACCATTTTTGGATGACGTGTCTTTGGTCACCTTGGTTTGTCCTGCAAAAGCGCTGTCTGTGATCATCGCCGATTTTACCGTTAAACCTTTAATGTTCAACTTGTTCAATTTCTCCAATGCGAAAATCGCAGTTGGTAATTTCACGGTACTGGCAGGGTAGAAGTACCTGTTTGGATTAAGCCGGTAGCTATAAGATTTAAAATGTGGTACATTGTGCTCATCCCGGTCAATTTGGGTATACAAAACCTGTACCTCGTTATGATTAGGGTGATGCAGAATATGTTCAAATAATTCAGGATGTGATTCGATCAGCTTTTTCAGAAAAACGGTATCAGGCTGTTGGGCCATGGCAGATAAGCTTAGAATAAATAACAGGCAGGTAAAGCGAAACTTCATAGTGATAAATATAGAGATTAGTTGATTGAGTTAAGTGGTTGATTGAGTTGAATGGGTTAAACCTGTTTTGAAACTTAATCAACCCAATCCAACTCAATCAACCAACGCCCTTGAAAATCCCAAATCCAACAACTACATTTGCGGCGCTTTAGGTTTTCCCGGTAACACCGGGAGATTAAAAGGGAACTGGGTGTAAATCCCGGACTGTCCCGCAGCTGTAAGCTCCATAACCGGAGTTCATTCAAGGCCACTGTCCCGATTTATCGGGGCGGGAAGGCAGAACAAAGGGGAGTAAGTCAGAAGACCTGCCAGAGCAAACTATTCATAGCTTTCGGGGATTGAAGCTTGAATGTGAAACACGACCATCTTAGTTTCCATTCCAAACTTTCCATTTCTGTATGCTGTGGGGATTAAACTCACAACAACATGAAAAAAAATTATGTTAACGTTGTTGCAGGCCTGGGGCTTGTACAACTGGCTTTGCTGAATACAGCGGCCCACGCCCAGGAGAAAAACCGGGCACTTGACACCGTAGTAGTTACGGCTACACGTTCACCAAAAAAATTACCCGAAACCGGCAGGGTAGTGACCATAATTTCAGCCGACCAGATTAACCGCTCGCAGGGCAAATCATTGCCGGAGTTATTAAACACCGTTCCCGGTATTACTTTTTCGGGTGCGAATAACAGTCCTGGTATAAGCTCAGATATTTTTTTGAACGGGGCCTCAACTGGCAATACCCTTATTTTAGTTGATGGCTTCCCGGTTAATAATGCAGGTAATATTGACGGCAGTTATGACCTTAATGCCTTCCCGGTCGACCAAATCGACCACATTGAAATTTTAAAAGGAAGCGGTTCAACACTATATGGCTCTGATGCTGTGGCAGGCGTGATTAATATTATTACAAGGCATGCTAAAAAGAGTGGTTTAAATGCCTCTGTTCAATTAACAGGTGGTAGTTATAGCACCTTCAAAGAATCAGCAAGTCTTATCGGAAAACTGAAGAATACAGGTTTCGCGATCAATTTATCTAATACCGATTCTAAAGGCTTTTCGGCAGCCATAGATACTACAGGTAAAGCGGGCTTCAAAAACGATGCCTTTCATCAGCGCTCGGTAAGTGTGAATCTAAACCAACAGATTTCGGACAAGTTCAGTCTTAATGGCAACTTTCAAACAAGTTATAATACAGGTGATTTACCCTATGACGCATTTAAAGATGATAAAAACTTTACTTACAATAACACATTCCTGCTTGGCGGCGTCGGTGGAAAATTGCTTTTGAAAAAAGGAACCTTGAATTTTAATATAAGCCAGAATGATGTTTGGAATAATTTCAACAATCAAGGACCAGATAATGATTCAACCCATTCGGAAACTAAAAATGTAGGTCGCATCACCAACGCAGAAGCAGTTTTTAATTATAACCTAACCAAGTACTTTGATATTACAAGCGGAGCGGGTTATAAATATAGCAGTACAGATCAATACAGTTTATATGAAGCGGCTTTTTATCATCCAAACCCTGATTTTAGCAGAATTAGTTCTGACACAGCACATAACAGTATTGTAAGCGCTTATACATCCTTGTTTTTTAAGTCCGATATATTTCACATGGAGCTTGGCGGCCGTTTTAACCACCACAGCAAATACGGTAATAATTTTACTTATACTATCAACCCTTCTTTATTCCTATTTGATCAGTTTAAAATATTTGGTACCGTGGCAACAGCCTTTAAGGCGCCTTCTTTATACCAATTGTCCTCACAATACGGAAACCCTTTGCTAAAACCGGAGACCACAACATCGTACGAGGCAGGCTTCGATTGGGAGATCATTAAAAATACCCTGTCATTTAATACCTTATTGTATAAGCGCGATACCAAAGAAGTGATCTATTTCGCTTCAATACCAAACCCTCCATTTGGAGTATATAATAATGGTTCAAAAGAAAATGCCAAAGGATTTGAAACGGAATTGACCTTTAAATTAGATAATATTACCGCTTCGGCGTATGCGGCTTATGTCACCGGTTCGCAAACCGACGTCAACGGCATTAAAACAAATGGTTTGATCCGTCGGCCCAAAAACACTTATGGCGCCAATTTCAGCTACCAGGTAATCAAAACACTATCTGTTGGTTTAAATTATAAATATTCAGGTGACAGGGGCGATGCAAAATTTGATCCTGTCACATTCACTCAAATACCGGTAACCTTAAAACATTATAACCTTGTTGATGCCCACGTTCAGTACCAAGCCTGCAAAAAAGTGCTTTTATTTGGCGACCTGAAAAATGTGTTTAATGAAAAATATGTAGATTGGATTGGTTACAATACCCGTGGGATTAATTTTACCGCCGGATTAAAATATCAAATCAATTAAATTTCATTTAAAAAGATAATTAAGTAATTTTACCTTGTAATAATCCATTATGTCACTACAAAAAATAAACCTCAGAAACAGCTTATTGATCTTAATGATCATAATAGCCGGCGCAACTCGTTTAATCAACTTTAACCATCTTACCGGGTGGACAAACTTTACACCGGTTGGCGCGATGGCTCTTTTTGGCGGAGCTTATTTTTCAGATAAATGGAAGGCCTTTTTAGTGCCTTTGTTTACTCTTTTTATAAGTGATATTGCGTTGGACTATCTTTATTTTGGCAAGTTCATGCTTTTTTATGAAGGTGCATTGCCTGTCTATATCGCCTTTGCCCTTATGGTACTGATAGGCACTTATATTAAGAAAGTAAATGTAACCAATGTGGTTCTAGGTTCGGTTGGCGCTGTTTTAGTGCATTGGCTTATTACAGATATCGACCCATGGCTGCAGGGAACTTTGTACTCAAAGAGCATTTACGGATATGGTGAGTCATTAATTGCAGCTATTCCATTTGAAAGAGGTATGCTGTTTGCTAACCTAATTTATGGAGCTGTATTATTTGGTGGCTTTGAATTAGCAAAGAGTAAATTTACCGCATTACGCACTAGCCAAGAGCTAGCGGTTTAAATGATAAGAATATAAAAGAAAAGCGATCCGCATAACGCAGATCGCTTTTTTTATAGGTTGATTTTTATGATATATTATATAACAGGTGGTACGCGGTCGGGTAAAAGTCGCTATGCCCAGCAATTAGCATTGGGTCTGAGTGACAACCCCATTTACCTGGCTACAGCCCGAATATGGGATGAGGATTTCGAACAACGCATCAAAAGGCATCAACAGGACCGTGATGAACGATGGCATAGCATTGAAGAAGAACGACACCCTTCAAAACTTGATTTGCAAGGCAGGGTAGTGGTATTGGATTGTGTCACCTTATGGCTCACCAATTTCTTTTCTGACACCAAATACAATATTGAAGAGACATTGAGCTTGATCAAAACTGAATTTGATAAACTTACTGCAGTTGAAGCTACCTGGATTATTATTTCGAACGAGATTGGTATGGGTATGCACGCTGATACTGAAATTGGCCGCAAGTTTGCCGATTTACAGGGCTGGATAAACCAGCACATTGCACAAAGAGCTGACAAAGCTGTTTTAATGGTATCGGGATTGCCGCTAAATTTGAAATGATGGATCACATTGTCGTATTAACCGGAGCGGGTATCAGCGCTGAAAGTGGTTTGAAAACTTTCAGAGACAGCGATGGCTTGTGGGAAGGTTATAATATTGAGGATGTAGCTACACCGGAAGCATGGGAATGGAATCCGAGCTTGGTGCAGGAATTTTACAATATGCGTCGTAAATCTGTTTTGGAAGCAAAACCTAACGCTGCGCATTACGCTCTGGCAAAGCTTGAGGAGAAATACAAAGTAACCATCATTACCCAAAATATCGACGATTTGCATGAAAGGGGCGGATCAACCAATGTGATGCATTTGCATGGTATCATCACCCGTTCGCAGTCCGGTAAGAACCCCAATCTTACTTACCCGATTGATGGGTGGGAATTAAAAATGGGCGAATTATGCGAATTGGGCTCACAGTTAAGAGCGCATGTGGTTTGGTTTGGCGAAGCAGTACCAATGATAGATAAAGCCGCTCAAATATGCTCACAGGCAGATATTTTTATGTTGATAGGCTCATCATTGGCTGTTTATCCGGCTGCAGGTCTAATCAATTTTGTACCGGCTCACGTACCGAAATATATCGTCGATCCTAAAATACCTTCTGTTTATGGGATTGGGTCTATGGTTAAAATAGAAGAAACGGCCGCAATAGGCGTGCCGAGGCTGGTGGAAGAGTTGTTAAAATAAAAAAGAATGGAAATGGAAGGTGATAGATTATTTAATCAGGAAGAGGCAGATCTTTTATTAGACATCATGGTGAACAGGAGGGATGTGAGGGGCAACCGCTTTTCCGGCCGGCCGATTGAAGAAGAAAAGATCCGGCAAATTCTTTTGGCTGCGGTAAATGCACCATCTGTTGGGTTTTCACAGCCCTGGGAATTCGTCTTGGTAAAGAGCAGTGAAATTAAACAGCAAATAAAGGAAAGTTTTAACCAGGAAAATGAAAAGGCGTCGAATCTGTTTGAGGGTGAAAAGCAAAAGGAATACAACCGTTTAAAACTTGAAGGTATTTTTGAAGCGCCATTAAACATTGCCATATTTTATTCACAAAGTCAAAAGCCTGTTCTGGGGCAAACTTCAATGCCCGAAGTCGGACTTTACAGTGTAGTATGTGCTATTCAAAATATGTGGCTCATGGCACGTGCATTAAATATCGGTATGGGTTGGGTTAGTATTGTCGACCCAGAAAAGGTGAAACACATTTTAAAAGCCCCTGAGCAAAATAAGCTGGTAGGCTATTTTTGTTTGGGTTATACCACTCAGTTTCTTAAACAACCCGAACTAGAGATACTGAAATGGGAGTCGCGTAAAGAAATGAAAGAAATAATTTTTAATGATACTTATTAAATAAAATTTGAACTCAATGTCCGAAAAACTGAAATGTATTTTTAATTGGAGCGGGGGCAAGGATAGCGCTCTTGCATTATACCATTGTCTTCAAAATCCGAACATAGAGATTAAATATTTAGTAACTACCGTAAACGATGCATTAAATCGTATATCGATGCACGGCGTAAGGGAAGAATTGCTGGTTTCACAGGCCGAACGAATCGGCATACCGTTATATGAGATAAGATTGCCTGAAATGCCTGGCATGGCGGAGTATGATAACGCAATGCGAACGCATATGGAAAAATTCAGGCTGGAAGGCATAACACATGCTGTATTTGGTGATATTTTTTTGGAAGACCTAAAAAAATATCGCGATGAGCGCCTTGCCGAAGCTGGAATGACTGGCATTTATCCGCTTTGGAAACGCGACTCGCACGAGTTGATCGGTGAGTTTTTGAATTTGGGTTTTGGAACGGTGATTGCCTGCACTCAAGCCAGACTAGAGGATTTTGTTGGACAGGAAATTACTCATGATCTGATTAAAAACCTGCCGGCAGATGTAGATGTCTGCGGTGAAAACGGCGAGTTTCACACCTTTGTATTTAAAGGCCCGATATTTTCATCTCCAATTAATTACAAAACAGGAGAGAAGGTTTTTAAGGAATATACTGCACCTAAAAACGCAGATGACACTTGCTTTTCATCAGATTCGGTAAAGAAAATTTCGGGCTTTTGGTATTGCGACCTGCTGCCTAACGGTTAATATAATTCACGGTTTGATAACAACCCTGCTGTTTGGCTACTGTTATTTTGGTGACAGAACCATAATCAACTTCAAGCTGGAAAATTTTATCAAGAGGAATGCTTAAAATATGGGCAAGAAGGGAGCGGATCACGCCTGCATGCGTTACTACAAATATCCTGTCTGCCGGCAAGGCTAATAATTCATTCCAAAATTGGATACAGCGACGATGCATCTGAACAAAACTTTCGCCGCCCGGTACCTGGTAATTTACAAAATCAGCCATCCAATCATTTAAAACGGGTTGGTCTATCTCAGTCCATAAACGCTGTTCCCATTCACCGAAATGCATTTCCGAAAGCCGGGTATCAATTTGAAATTGATCGCCGGACAAAAAGTGCGCGAGTTGCTTACAGCGTTGATAAGGGCTCGAATAAAATAATGCATTGTTTAAGTTTGGCTCCAGTTTTTGCTTTAAAGCATCAAAATGTGTTTGCCAGGCTGGTGCCAGATCGATTTCGGATTGGCCATAACATAGTTTCTCGGGATTATTAACAATGGTATGTCGTAGCAGGTAGATCTCCATCAGGCCGTATATTTAAAGATCAATATTAAGCTTAAATAAAAAACTATTTCCGATACTTGTTGTACTGCTCCCAAACAATCGCCGGTGTAGCCGCCTATCCATTTTTTAAAATATCTTGAAAAATACCAGCGAACAAACAACAGCGGCACCAACACCAACAATACATAAACGTTTGCAAATAAAATCAAAGGGACAATACCGAACAGCATAGCAAAGATTAATTCGCCGGGACTCATTTTGGTGGCCAGTGGTTTTGATTTGCTGGTGTCATCATCGCGGGCGTAATCATCGGTGAAGATCAATGACACCGCATTTAAACGGCTTATAGCATGCCCGCTTACCAAAGCGATCATGAGTGTATTTACCGGGAAATATTTCAATACAGACCACTTTAAAAGCAAAATAAGCCCTAATCCGATCACACCAAATGTACCCAGCCGCGAATCCTTCATGATAAGCAGGATTTTTTCCTTTGTCCAGCCGCCGCCGAAGCCATCACAAACATCGGCAAAACCATCCTCGTGGAAAGCACCTGTAATGATGACAGAAGAGATCATACTTAAGATTAACGCGATCTCTGCCGGGAAGATCAACTGGAACAACCAATAGATAAATGCGCTTACAGATCCGATAATGATTCCGATTACCGGAAAATATTTAGATGCCTTGTTCAGGTACTCTTCCGAATGGTCAACCCATTTCGGGCAGGGTATCCGGGTAAAAAACATTAGCGCGGTAAAAAACACTCTTATTTCCCGTTTCATTATTCTTTGTTGCTAACTCCTGCGGATTCAAAACTCGCCATTTCGTTTAAAAATTTGACCGCTGCTTTTACCAATGGAAATGCGACCGCTGCACCGGTTCCCTCACCCAGGCGCATCCCTAAATTTAGAAGCGGGGAGAGGTTAAGATATTCTAACAACAATCGATGCCCTTTTTCGTCTGATTGATGGCAGGCTATAATATAGTTCTTAATTTCGGGATGGCGTTTAAAGGCCGCGAGGTAAGCTGTGTTGGCGATAAACCCGTCAAGTAGTATAATCATCTGGTTTGCCGCAGCCTGCAACATCGCGCCTGTCATCATCGCTATTTCATAGCCTGAAAATGAGGCCATGATTTTTTCCCAATCGTCCAAATTACCGTGACGAGTCGCAACAGCTTTCAATATGTTGATTTTTTTGTTTAAACCGGCATCGTCCAGACCTGTACCGCGGCCGGTGCAGATTGCAAGATCAATGCCTGTAAAATAATGCATTAATAAAGATGCCGACGAAGTATTTCCAATGCCCATCTCTCCGAAGGCAATACAGTTACAGCCTGCTTTATATAAATCACCAACAATGGCTGCTCCCTTTTCAATACTTTCTGCCAATTCAGCCGTCGTCATCGCCGTTTCTTTCATGCAATTCCGTGTGCCTTTGTTCACCTTATAATTTAGCAGGTTTGGAGTTTGTCCGAAATCATGATTTACTCCCGCGTCAACTACTTTAACTTCTAAACCATTCTGCTTTGCAAACACATTAATAGCCGCGCCCCCGTTTAAAAAATTCATTACCATCTGGTAAGTCACCTCCTGCGGATAGGGCGTGATTCCTTCATGAACTATTCCATGATCCCCTGCAAAAACTACTACCGTTGCATTACTTAAAGTAGGGGTAAGAGATTGTTGAATGGTACCTATCTGACTTGCTAATGATTCAAGTCTTCCTAACGCACCAAGTGGTTTAGTTTTAAGATCTATCTTGGTTTGTAATGCTTCAACTATTGTTGAGTCCGGTGTTTGAATATTGAAATTTTTCATGAAAAATGAAGCGGTTTTGCTGCCAAATAATATTTTTGTTGTTATTATAAATTGTTTTAAATAAACATTTTAGGTTAAATATTGTAAAGTTTTTATTTAACAAAAATGTCGAAATAACTCTTTAGACTCTTATATCTGCCAAATAAAATTCTGTTTGTTACATATTTAAAACATAAAACACTGTACTTAAATTAATTACAGTGTTTATACACATTAATAGTTATACCTAAAATACGCGTCCTTATAATCCTTGCGCATTTCAATAAAACGTGCTGCTATTTTGGTCATGAACTCTTCATCCAAGATTTCAAATACACTATTTACGCCATCAGTCAAATCCATTTCGGGCACTTTGTAGCTTTGCTCAAGCGAGCCCTGTTCCGCCTTCACGATAAACTTTTGATTCATGTATAAAATCGATATCTTGAATTCAGCGTGGGGGAGTTCTGCAATAATTCTCATAATTCGTCCAATTTAATTTGCCCTTTTAGCGGGTCTGCGCTATTTAAAGTTCCGGTACAGGCAATAAGTTTAAACCGCGCAAATAGCTCTTCGCTGTACCAGCCTTCGTCTCTTGTTTTTCTGATTACTTCGCTGTGTTCTTTTGAACCGTACGCAAAAGCTTTTACATCATCCAGGCTATTCCAAATGGAGAATGTAGCCTGACGGTATAGCGGCCGCTCGCCGATGCCTAACGACATGATGTATCCGGGCGATCGTCGCATCAAATCGGACACCTCATCTACATTGCTCCAGAAATTCTTCAGCCGGTTGAACCGCACTGTCGCACGTGTTAAAATCGCGACAGGGCCGCCGTAGCCTTGAATATTTATATCACCAAATGGTTCTTTATCTTCCCATTTTCCGTGGCTTTGTAGTGGCTCGCATAATACTGTCCATTTTTCACACCTAAATCTATTCCACCACCTGGATATAAATGAGTCTTTGTAAAATTGATCAAAAGCTTGCCGGTCATCCCAAACAGCCAATAATCCCCATTGCTGCCAATCGGGTTTAAGGCTAAACGTTCCGTTTTTCCCACTGCCGACCAACTGCCAGAAGGAACAGCCCTCCTTGCGTTTCATAGGCTCGCGGTGCATAGCCATAGCCAGCAAAGCAAAGGGGATAAACCGTTTGCGGTAACGAACCATGGTAAGACTGACGATCATGAGGGCGAAATAAAAGATTAAATATGAGATTTAGCTTATTTAATTTCAAGGTGGCTTAACTACATTTGTTTTATGGCCGAAGATTTAACTATCATACAATCAACAGATAAACGAGAACAATATCAATCGCTCATTCCACAGATTGAAGCATTGCTGGAAGGGGAAAGTGATCTAATTGCAAACCAGGCAAATACAATAGCTGCACTAAAGGAACAGTTTAAATGGTTTTGGGTGGGGTTTTATACAGTAAAAGGTGGTGAGTTAGTGCTTGGCCCTTTCCAGGGACCGGTAGCCTGCACCCGAATTGCCAAAGGAAGTGGTGTCTGCGGTGCTGCCTGGGAACAAGGTAAGACCTTAGTCGTGCCTGATGTTGATGCATTTCCAGGGCATATTGCCTGCAGCTCGCTTTCGCGCTCGGAGATTGTGATTCCCATTTATCAAAATAACGAAGTGGCAGCTGTGCTGGATGTAGATAGCGAAGAGCTCGATCAATTCGATCAAATTGATGCTCAATACCTGGAACAGATTGTAAAATTGCTGCGATTTTAATGGGCAAGATATTCCTGATACCCGGCCTCGGTGCCGATGCTCGGATATTTCAGTATGTCGACTTGCAAAACCATGAAGTAGTTCCGGTTAGCTGGATTGAGCCTGAAAAGCATGACACTTTATCTACCTATGCAAAAAAGTTGGTCGATTATTATAAAATAACTCCCGGATCAATAGTTATCGGCAATTCACTCGGCGGTATGCTGGCAATTGAGATCGCTAAAAGAGTTGCATTAGGTAAAGCCATTCTTATCTCCTCTATAAAAACGAAAAATGAAGCACCAATGTCACATATATGGCACAAATACCTCCCGCTTTATAAATTAATTCCGTCTTCATGGCTACCGCAAACCGGCTTTATTGTTAAAATAGTGATGGGAAAGATGTCAACGCATCACCAGGAGTTGTTTGTAAGCATGCTGAAAGGCACACCGCCGAATTTTATAAAATGGGCGCTGGGTGCTATTTTACACTGGGACAATGAAACGGTTCCGCCAAATGTTTATCACATCATCGGAGATAAAGACAAGATTTTCCCCTATCAAAGGATAAAAGACGCAACTGTTATTAAAGGCGGCACGCACATCATGATCTATACTAAAGCGAAAGAAATTAATAACTGGCTAAAAAATATTATCAATTGAAACTACCTCAATCCTTTTATCTCAATGCCGACGTTGTGTCTGTCAGCAAACAACTTTTGGGGAAGTATTTATTTACTTCAATAAATGGTTTTCTTACTGGCGGTTATATTATTGAAACAGAAGCTTATAACGGCGTAATAGATAAAGCTTCACATGCTTTTGGAAACAGACGTACGCCGCGTACTGAAATCATGTACAAGGAGGGAGGAATAGCCTATGTTTACTTGTGCTATGGCATTCATGAAATGTTGAATGTGGTTGCCTCTGCTGAAAACGAACCAAGAGCCATTTTAATCAGGGCTATCGAACCAACTGTGGGCATCGACGTTATGTTGAGCAGAAAAAATATGGATTCGTTAAAGCCTAATATTACCGCTGGCCCGGGATCGGTTGCCAAGGCTTTGGGTATAGACCGTAAATTAAATGGTATTAGCTTGCAAAGCGACCAGCTTTGGATAGAGGACAGGGGGCTGATTTTTACCGACGATCAGATTGCCGCCGTTCCCCGTATAGGTGTTGCATATGCGTTGGAAGACGCATTATTGCCCTATCGTTTCTATGTGAAAGGGAACAAGTACGTAAGCAAACCGAACAAATAATCAAAGATGCGAGGCATCGCGTCTCTACGCTATTTCGTAATATTGACCGATGATTTACCAAAATACTTTAGCTTTTGCCGAAAGTCTTGATGCGCAGGATGAACTGGGCCATTTCCGCAATGAGTTCCTGATACCACAGCATAAGAGTGAGGATTCAATCTACTTATGCGGAAACTCATTAGGCCTTCAGCCAAAATTCACAGAAAAATATTTAGGCGCTCAACTCAACGCCTGGAAAGACTTTGCTGTGGAAGGCTGGTTTCAGGGTGATGAACCCTGGCTGCAGTTTCACCATCAGCTTAAGCAACCTCTGGCTAATCTTACAGGTGCTCATCCCGATGAAGTTACCATAATGAATTCACTTACAGTAAATCTTCACTTATTACTTGTAAGCTTCTATTTTCCAAATAATAAACGATTTAAAATATTAATGGAAGGCGGCGCTTTTCCGTCTGATCAATACGCCATTGAGAGCCAGATAAGCTATCATGGGTTTGAGCCCGATCAAGCAATTATTGAAGTTTTTCCACGTGAAGGCGAGCATATTTTACGAACAGAAGACATCATTTCAGCCATTGAACAACATGCTGATGAACTGGCTTTGGTATTATTTGCAGGAGTAAATTATTATACGGGCCAGGTGTTCGATATGGAGGTGATAACAAACGCCGGACATCGGGCTGGGGCGTATGTTGGTTTTGACCTGGCACATGCTGTTGGAAACGTGCCTTTGCAGTTGCATAATTGGGGTGCTGATTTTGCTTGCTGGTGTTCATATAAGTACATGAATTCCGGTCCGGGAGGGATAAGTGGGATATTCGTCCACGAGAAGCATTTTAATAACCCCGATTTGAAACGATTTGCTGGCTGGTGGGGATACAGGCCCGACAAGCGTTTTTTGATGGCACAAGGCTTTAAGCCGGCTCATGGTGCGGAAGGCTGGCAAGTAAGTACAAGTCCTATATTGATTATGGCTGTTCATAAAGCCGCACTGGATATCTTCGAGAAGGCCGGAGGGTTAGATAAGCTTCGTCAAAAAAGCATTTTGCTCACCGGCTACCTGGAATATCTGATACATGAGATCAACCGCAAACACAGCGAAGAACTGTTCACTATTATTACACCATCAGATCCGAATATCCGCGGTTGCCAATTATCCATCATTTGTAAAAAGAACGGTAAATCCATCTTCAATTATCTTTCGGAAAACGGTGTGGTTGGCGATTGGCGCGAACCGGACGTGATCCGCCTAAGCCCAGTGCCGCTCTATAATTCATTTAAAGACGTATACAAGGCTGCAAGTCATCTGGACGCGTCTTTGGTCGTTTTAGAATAAAACCCATGCTAAAGGTAGCTTACGATCCTATATACGCACACCCATTGCCGCCTGGCCACCGGTTTCCGATGCTAAAGTATGAGTTGGTACCCGAACAGTTAATTCATGAAGGGACTATCACTATAGAAAATTTATTTTCGCCAGAACCGTTAGACGAAGCAACTATTCTCTTGACACATGATGCTGATTACTGGCATCAGCTTCGGGACTTGACCTTGCCTCTAAAAGAACAACGCCGTACGGGTTTCCCGCTTTCAGCACGTTTAGTAGAGCGTGAAATACGAATCAGCAAAGGGACAATCGATGGCTGTCATTTTGCGTTTGATCATGGAATTGCTTTTAATGTTGCTGGCGGTACCCATCATGCCGGTACAAATTGGGGTGAAGGATTTTGCTTGCTGAATGATCAGGCAATTGCGTCTAACTATTTATTAAGTAATGAATTAACATCATCTATCTTAATAATTGATTTAGATGTACATCAGGGCAATGGGACAGCCCAGATATTTGAAAACGAGCCAAGAGTGTTTACCTTTTCGATGCACGGAGCTAATAACTTTCCATATCGTAAGGAAAGATCGGACCTCGATATTCCTTTAGCCGATGGTACAAGTGATAAAGCATATCTGGATATTTTGAAAACCACTTTGCCCAAATTGATCGATCAGCATAAACCTGATTTTATATTTTATTTATCCGGAGTAGACATTTTGTCGACAGATAAATTAGGAAAACTCGCATTAAGCAAAGAGGCCTGTAAAGAACGCGATCGCTTTGTGCTGGAACAATGCCGCAAACATCATATTCCGGTCCAGGTTAGCATGGGAGGCGGGTATTCAACAGATATCAGGGATATTGTAGATGCACATTGTAATACATACCGACTGGCGCATGATCTTTATTTTTAATCCTGCGCAATCACAATCGGAACGTCATACTCGTGTTTCCTGCTGATCAGCTGGAATCGTATAAATAGCAGGAGGGATGAGGTTAATAACCCCAAAACCAAACCGTACCATACACCTGAAACGCCCATATGGAACCTAATGCCCAATAGATACCCAACCGGCAGCCCTAATATCCAGTAAGCGATAAAAGTGATGAAAGTTGGTACGTTTACATCACCCATACCGCGTAATACCCCAAGCCCAACAACCTGGGTTCCATCAAACAATTGGAAAAATGCTGCTATTATAAGTAGCTGTGATGCAATTAGTATAACGCTTTTATCTGAAGTATAAATCCATGGTAATAGATGATTGCCAAAAGTGAAAGCCAGAGCCGCGATCGCCATGAAAACGATAGCAATATGATAACTCGATATGGCAGACAATCGCAATTCCTGGTGTTTTTTGGCGCCGAAAAAATTACCTGATTTAATGGCTGCAGCTGCCGAAATACCACTGGCCGCCATATATGTTAACGAAGCCAAACTTATTGCGACCTGGTGGGCAGCCTGAGCGATCGGGCTTATTGTTCCAATCATAATTGCCGCACCGCTAAATGCACTTACTTCAAAAATATATTGCATGGCAACCGGCGCGCCGATCTTCAATATTTTACTACTGCGTAGCCTGTCAATATTTTTAACAGCAAAATTAACCAGGTATTTCCGGAAGTGCCTCGACCGGAAGACGTAAATCCCCATCACTGTAGCCATAGTACACCGGTCGATTAGCGTACTGTAACCCACGCCACGGATGCCCATAGGTTTGATACCGAACATCCCTTTCACGAAGATGATTCCCAGGCATACGTTCAATATATTACCCCAGATGGAGATCAGCATAGCCTGCTTGGTGAATCCAAGTCCCTCGGCAAACTGTTTAAAGGTATTAAATACCAATAATGGAATAAGCGATATTCCCAATAAAAACAAGTAAGGCTTAGCTTGCTCAACCACTGCCGGAGTCTGGTCAAGGTGCCCGATCAAGTGCATCGTGCCAAAACTGATGGCGACAAACAGTAAAATACCAGCGATAGAATTGATAAGTAAGCTATTTGACAACAATTGTCCGCATTCACTAAACTCGTTCCGCCCATTATGTTGTGCAATTAATGGTGTAATCCCATAAGAAATCCCTATTCCAATTACCATTGCAATCCCAAAAATGCTATTTACCAGCGATACCGCAGCAAGAGGAATAGTACCCGCAAAATGCCCCACAATGATACTGTCGGCCATTTGTACAAGCGGATGACCAAGCTGCGATATCATCACAGGAACAGCCAAACGAAGGCTATCCTTATAAAAGGGCTTGTATTTCTGGTAAAGGTTTTCCATTACAATTGGTTGCGGGAATGCTAATTTAGCAAATTAAAACTTGCTCAGGCGGCGGTATAATATTCTTCTTTCTCAGTGGTATGTATTCGTATAACACCGGAAAGTACCATATTCACCAATATCCGCTGTGCGTTGCGCCGGGTCAGTTTCAGCAGGTCGCAGTACTCTTTTACATTGATACGTTCCTGTTTTTCCAGGTATTCCAATAAAGCTTTTTCATTGGTGGAGTATTCTATCAGGACGCCTTTATCATCACCTGACCGCTTTAATACATCTACCACAATTTTACTGGCCAAAACGCTTTTATCCTTCACTCGAACATATACCCACCATTTTCCGTCTTCTGCTAAAGCATAGTGCGGCTTGCTATCGCTTTCTTTTATCTCGACTACCAATACAAGCTTATCGTCTACGTAAACTTCTTCAAAAATCGGATCCAAGGCTGGCCTTGCATAAAACTGCGCCGCCTTGGTGATCATATATCGTTCTTCGTCTTCAGATTTAACGCCTTTTATGGTTCCATCATCTGCAACGCCGATGAGCAATCGCCCGCCTTTGTTATTGGCAAATGATATCATCGTGCGGGCAATTTTTTCGCAGCTTGTGATGGTTTTTTTAAAATCAAGTGTTACGCCTTCACCTTCAAAAATCAGCTTTTTGATATTCATTTTTCTCCTCCTTGATTTGGTTTCTGATAAGGTGTAAAAATCTCCATCCAGTTTTGTGGCTTACTAAGCTTGGTAAAACCGAACTGCTCATATAACCCATGTGCATCCAGTGTCGCAAGCGACCAGCGTCTTAAACCCTGAAACTCGGGATATTGTTTAATGGTTTGCATTAACCATTTTGAAAGCCCTAAACGCCTGTATTCCGGAAGGATAAATACATCACAAATATACGCAAAAGTGGCCATATCTGTTATTACACGTGTAAAACCGGCTTGTTTGCCATGATGATAAATCCCGAAGCAAATAGAATTATCAATTGCCTTTTTCATCCGATCGCGTGTTATTCCCTGTGCCCAGTAGGAATCATCATTGAGATAGTTGTACACCGTCTCAAAATCGATAAGGCTTTTGTCCGTTGAAATGGTAAACCCTCTTTGAGCAAATACTTCGTCGTTCATTATTATTTTCATCAGATAGCAACCGTATTATGGGTTTCAGTTAAATTCAGGTTACGGATATATATTTCACTCGATACCGATACACATAACTCGCCCTCTTTATTAAACATTTCAATTGGATAGGCCTTCACATGTTTGCCATTCGTGTTCAGCACCTCCTCAATCTCCGCAATATCGTTTTCTGCAATGTTTATGTCGAAAAAAAGGTCAGTCCGGCCAGGTTTGAGATAGTTGATTTGAGCTGATTTAAGCCAAACGCGTACCTGGTAACCCTTATGTATTAATATTTGATGGAAAAGAAGAGGATAAAACGGATCTGCTGCTGCGAAAATAGTCCCCCCAAATATGGAATGATTATAGTTATTGTTGATCAGGCTCTTGTTCACTTTCACCCGCACGCCGCGGAAGTTTTTTGCAAACCTGATCACCCAAATGCGCTGAAAGAGGAGGGGGGGATAAAAACGAAGCGCCCACTTCAAAACATTTTCAGATACCAGCATGATGGCTAAATATCCGAAATTTATGTTTAAACGATGTATTTGGACTGTAAAAAGAAATCAACATTGGCCGAGTTATCACCACACCAATTTGTAGCCAATACCGCGGATGTTGATAATCTGCACGTTCGGATCGGCCTCCAACCGTTTACGTAATTTGGTGATATAAACATCCAGGCTGCGGGCGTTAAAAAAGCTGTCGTCGCCCCAGATCGTTTTTAGCAGCGACTTTCTTGAAATAACATCCTGTTCTTGCTGACATAGAAGTTTAAGTATATCGCTTTCGCGCGATGACAGTTGCCAGCTTTCTATACCCTGATGTATGGTGTTTTTATGCGGATTAAATAGGATATTGCCGATAGAAAAGCTTTCGTCCTTTTTTACTTTGGACTTTTGCAACAGCCGGTTATCGCTTAGTAGCACTCTAATTCTGACCACGAGCTCTTCAACGCTGAAAGGTTTCTTTAAATAGTCGTTTGCACCGGATTCAAACCCGGCCACAACATCTTTAGGTTGCGACCGGGCAGTTATGAAAAGGATAGGTGTGGCCTTATCGTTGAGCCGGATATGTTTAGCTACTTCAAAACCATCCATTTTGGGCATCATTACATCCAATGCCAGGATATCCGGTTTATGTTCTAAATATTTCTGCAGGGCCTGTTCGCCGTTTGTGCATAATATCACCTCGAAGTTTTCATGCTCCAGGCTTTCGCGTACAATGTGCGCTAGTGCCAGTTCATCTTCAGCTAAAAGTATCCGTGTTTTATTCATTGATTATAAGGGATAGATATAATAAACTCGCTGCCGGCATTGGGTTCACTTTCGGCCATAACGCTGCCGTTATGTGCCTCTACCACGTATTTGACATAACTCAGCCCAAGTCCCGTTCCTTTCACGTCGTGCACATTTCCGGTGGGTACACGATGAAATTTATTGAACACCTGGCTGATATGCGCAGGCGGTATGCCAATGCCGTTATCTTTTACCGAAAATAAAGCATTGTCGCCAACTTTATAGCACGTAATGATGATTAAAACCTGTTCATTGGAATATTTTATGGCATTGTCGATCAGATTTACCATTATATTCCTGAAATGTAGCTTATCAGCATTAATTGTTTTTATATCACTCTTATTCTCATAATAAATAGTAACCGGCTTATTTGCCTTTAATTTTTCAATTTCTATCACGTCATTTATCAGCTCATCTACATTTATACGCTCTTTAACCAATTTCACCTCATCATTACCAAATGCGGCAACATTCAAAACCCTGCTTACAATATCATTTAACCGGGTAAGCTCATTTCTTGACGTTTGCAGGTAGCGCTGCGTTTTTTCAGGGTCGTTCAGCGCATTATATTTCTGCAGGGCCTCAATTGCTACTGTCATGGTTGCAATCGGGGTTTTTAATTCGTGGGTCATGTTATTGATGAAATCATCCTTCAATTCGCTCAGTTTCTTTTGCTGAATAATGGTTTTGAAGATATACCAGAAACAAAATACAGTTAAAACAACAAGTAGTACCGACATTAACAACGTGATCAACATGCCTTTCAAGATGGCATTTTGCGGATTTCTGATCACAGCCCTTATAAAGAATTCGGGGCCGACGATACTTAAAAACATCCTGAAACCGTGATATTTATAGTGATATTCTGTAGTCTCACTATAGTGTGAGTTCAGCTTTGCAGGTGTTGTTGCAGCAGTTGAAATTACCAGGTTAAATGGTGCCCTGATATGTAGTTTATTCAATTCGATCTTTAAATAGCGGTCTATTTTGATGCTATCGGATGCCCGAAAATCTTTTCTGAGTGCGTAAACAGTATTATTTAACGCCGGATCGAACTTCATGATGCGATCTTCGGGTATATCCATCTCATTCTTATCATAACTCATAGCAAAACCCAAAATACCATGCGAGGTTATGTCATAAATACTAAAACCCTGGAGGATATTGTGCATCAGGACTGGGTTATCAAAAGCGGTTTCGGCAATCAGTTCTCCCAAACTGGCTTTGTGTCCTATCCTCTTTTTGTAAGCATTTAATTGAGAAAAGGGTATCAGGCTGTTGTCTTTCACACGCCAAAACCCATTTGAAATGGAATCAATGGACAAGTATTTCAGGTTGTGATCGCTTGTTTCGGTTAGAGTATCAATTTTCAAACGAGTTTCAGGAGGGGCGAGGCGCCGTGCGATAACGGTGCGAAGCGAATCCAGGTAATCTTTTTTACAATCGTTTATGGCACGCTGCAAAGCCACATCTATATTGCTGTCAAATTTTTCCTTATTTACCGCGAAGGCGTTGAAAGCCCAGTACACCTGGAACGCAATAATGCCGAACAGCGATAAAGTGATCAGCAAAAATATAATTTGTAGCTTTCGGCGCATCGGTCGGTTTGAATAATACTCTAATGTATAACGAGCAGTTCAAACACCATGAATCTGTTAACATACATTAACATAAAGTTGGGTTTGGTTAGAGTGGTTGTAGTAACTAAAAAAGTTATAGTGGTTAGAGAGGTTGTAATAGTCGGATTGGTAATGGATCGGCGCACTGTCCTTTAACGGCCGTGGTGCGCCGAAGTAATGCCCAGTATTTAGAGGATCCCTTTAACTACGCCGCCATCAGCTCTTAAAGCCGCGCCGTTTGTAGCAGATGATAAAGGACTTGCAATGTATGCTACCATATTGGCAACTTCATCAGTACTGGTAAAGCGTTGCAATAACGAAGTTGGTCGCATATATTGGAAAAACTCTTTTTCAATATCCTGAATGCTTTTATTTTGATCCTTTGCCAGTTTTTCAATGAAATCGCCGGCGCCTTCTGAAAAAGTTGGACCGGGTAAAACCGTATTCACAGTAACGCCTGTACCTTTAGTTAACTCTGCCAGTCCGCGGGAAACAGCGATCTGGGCCGTTTTGGTCATTCCATAATGGATCATTTCATCAGGTATCTGTATAGCTGATTCGCTGGAGATAAAAATTATGCGTCCCCAATTTTTGGCGATCATTTTATCAAAATAAGCCCTGGCCAAACGCACGCCGCTTAATACATTTACTTCAAAAAATTTCATCCATTCTGCATCAGTAATATCCCTGAATGCTTTTGGCTCGAATATGCCGACATTGTTTACCAGGATGTCAACTTCCGGCAGTTGCTGAATTAAATTGTCGATTTCCTTACTATTTGAAAAATCAGCTATTAAGCCATGAATATTCTGGTTGCCCGTTTCTTCCTTTAATTTTTTTATAGCCGCTTCAACGCGCTCGTTGGTGCGACCGTTTACATAAACCTGTGCATTTTCTTTTGCTAATTGTTTAGCTATCGCATAACCGATACCGGCGGTTGAACCAGTAACCAGCGTTTTTTTGTTTTTCAATTGCAGATCCATAGTGTGTTTTTCGTTTTGGTAATACGAATCTACAGGAATCACAGTTCGATGTTATGTTTAAAGTGAAAGATTGGACGAATTTGACAAATGAATATTTTTCACATAATTAATATTATGTTAAGTAAATATTCAAATTTAAAGGCCCGCTAAGTTTGCAGGCCTTTAAAAATATCTTCCCCTATCAGTTATTTATTAGGCAAAGCATCTATTTTCTTTTGGATATCGTTAGCGTTGTTGGTATCCTTAACACCCAAATAATATGATTTCAGATTTGTGAGCGCGTCCCTGGAATCTGGTTTCAATTCAACTGCTTTCAACAAATATGGCTTAGCCTGGTTAAATTGATCGGCTGCTTTTTTCATAGCTGCATCGTATGATTTCTGATCGTTCAGGAATTGAGCTGCATTGTACATATCAATAGCAGGCGCCATAATTACATAACCCAGGTTCAACTCGGCTTCGAAATAATTCGGATCCATATCTACTGCTTTTTTGTAAGCTTCAGCGGCCTTTGCAAAGTTTGCTGCACGGTCTGCTTGTAACTTTGCAATCTGGGGATTCGGTGTGAACTTAGTTCCTGGCTTTACTTTGGCTGCTGCTGTCTTATCAGCCTTTTGTAATTTGGTTATTTCTTTTTGTGAACTTTCAGCAATTTGCGAGTAAGTCAAGCCTGCGTAGTAATATAATTTCTTGTTGTTCGGATCGGCCTTAATGGCTGCTTCTATTTTCGTAACTAAATCGCCTTGCTGACCGGCCAAAAGGCTTGTTTCGATTTCTGTTTTACGCAGATCAGCATTATTCGGATATTTTGATGCGCCCTCGCTGGCAATCTTCACCGCGTTAGTGGTATCTTTATTTAACATATAAAGGATGGGCATATCCATGTATATCTTTTCTTTATCCTTATAATCTGTTGCCAGTAACTTTTTGTAGTTGTCAATAGCATTAGTATAATTTTTCGCGTTAGCTGCTGATACGCCAGCGTAAAGCATCGCGGTGGTGTCGCCCGGTAATATTTTTTGTTCAGCCGTAAAAGCGGTATAAGCTTCATCATAATTTTTTGCCTGGTAAGCCTTTACGCCTTTGTCAAGTTGTATTTGAGCCAATTCGCGGCTGGCGTGATCAATTAGTGACTTAAATTCACCTTTTGTATCGGTTTCTTTAGCTTTTGCAATCGCTTCTTCAGCCGTCGACGTTTCTGTTGCTGCCGCAGATGCATCAGCTTCATGAGCTGCCAATGATGCATAAATAGCTGCTTTTAACGCATAAGTTTGCGGCATGGTAGCAGTTTTAGCATTTGCTGCTGCCTTATCTATAGAAGTTTTTGCATCTGTTAATGATGGCTTCGCAAGTGCGAAATTTGCTCTCGATAAGCCGTCATATTTCTCGTATGCAGACTGAGCATTGCTTAACTCACCTTTTTGAGCAAATGCACTTATGGTGATCACCCCTAAAAGGCCGGTCAATAAAAATTTGATTTTCATATGTTATTGATTGGTTACTAATTTAAGTTTTTCGGTTACCCGGTCTAATTGGTCCTGGTTGCCCGTTTTTTCATATACCATTTGCAACAATTGTAGGCTTTTAACATCGTTCGGGTTTATCTCAGCTGCCTTTTCAAGCCACTGCCCAGCTCTGGCAATATCTTTTGAACTATCGTTGCCATGTTTTAAAACCCCCGTCTTAAGATACAGAACGCCAAGGCTATACACTGGTTCATATAAAGAACTGTTTAATTCAATGGCATGTAAATATAATGATTCCGCCTTATCAAATTTATTTAAATGATCGTAACAATTGGCACTGATAAAAACCACTTCTTCATTGTTGGGGTTTTCATCCAGTAATTTGGACAGTAAAGGCTCCAAAGCATGGTAATCTCGCTTGTTATTATAAATATTGGCCTCATCAAGCAGCAAAAACTTATCATCCGGCACATGCTTTCTTCCCTTTTGTAATATCTGCAAGGCCTTGGCGGTGTCTCCTATCGCTTTAAATGTATTTGACGCCGCCTCAATGTATTCGGCTTTTGTACTGTCGGTTTTCAGCAGATCGGTATAATATTTACCGGCATCAAGCAAGTTCCCCAGCCTGTTATTAGCATAAGCAATATATGCATTCAGATTTTTGAAGTCGGGCGCATACTTCTTTGCTTTTTGAAAGGTTGCGATGGCATTATTAAAATCCGACATCCGCATGTAGTCAAAACCCTGCCGTAAATAAACATTGGCTATACAGTTCTTGCAATAATCAAGTTCTGGCTGATATTTATAGCTTTTTTTGTTAGCCAACAGCTTATCCAGATGGCGGCGTGTCTGATCAAAGAAGTTTGCAGGCTGCTTTGTTTTGTTGGTTGAATCGATATAAACGATGCTCGAATAAACAACTGCCTTGTATATATTCTTCTGCAGATCGACTGAGTCAGAATGCGTTTTGATCAAACTGTCGACTGATTTTTTGGCGCCGGTCAGGTATTTAAGGTCCTTTTTCTGCTTATAAAAGGCCAGGTTATTAACTACGCTTTTAAATACTTCTGTTTGTCCAAAAGCAATTGAAGCGGAAAATAACGAAATAGCAAACAGTAAAATTACCTTGCGGCCAGCCATTTTTTATTCAGTTTCTTCGCCAGTTGACGGTTCAGTATCCGGATTTTCAGTTCCTTCAATATTTTCCTGTATTTCCTCGTCTTCATCATGTTCGATCTTTGCTACCGAAGCTATCTCATCATCCCCTTTTAGGGTGATCAGTCTCACTCCCTGGGTAGCACGTCCCATGGTTCTCAATTCGCTAATCGCGATACGGATAATAATACCTGATTTATTAATAATCATCAGATCTTCCTTATCAGTAACACCTTTAATGGCAACAAGTTTTCCTGTTTTATCGGTAATGTTAAGCGTTTTAACACCTTTGCCGCCACGGTTGGTCACACGATAATCGTCAATGTCGGTACGTTTACCATAGCCTTTTTCAGAAACTACCAGTACAGTTGTTTCTGGGTTATCGATACTGATCATGCCTACTACTTCGTCATTCCCATCCTCCAGGCTAATACCACGAACACCGGTAGCTGTACGGCCCATCGGGCGAACTGTGGACTCATTAAAGCGAATTGCACGACCCGATTTCAGCGCCATAACGATCTCGCTGCTTCCGCTGGTCAGATTGGCTTCCAACAACATATCGCCTTCGTTAATATTGATGGCGTTGATACCATTGGCGCGCGGACGTGAATAAGCCTCAAGTGAGGTCTTTTTGATGGTACCTTTGCGGGTACACATAATAATGAAATTATTTTCCAGATATTCCTGGTCTTTCAAACTGGTAAGCTTGATAAAGGCCTTGATATTCTCTTCTTTCGGAATATTAATAATATTCTGAATAGCACGGCCTTTTGAAATACGTGTTCCTTCCGGAATTTCAAACACTCTCAGCCAGAAACAACGACCTGCCTCGGTGAAGAACAACATATAGTTGTGGTTTGAAGCTACTAACAGGTGTTCAATAAAGTCTGCATCACGGCTATTGCTGCCGATAGCACCTTTTCCGCCTCTACCCTGTCTGCGATATTCGGTAAGCGGTGTACGTTTGATATATCCTTCGTGAGAGATGGTAATCACCACGTCTTCGTCCTCAATGAAATCTTCAGTCATCATTTCGGCAGATGAATGCACAATCTCGGTTTTGCGCTCATCACCATATTTTTCTCTTATTTCGGCAAGCTCATCTTTGATGATCTGGATACGTAAGCCTTCATCATCTAAGATGGATTTTAAGTATTCAATCAATTTCATCAGCTCAGCGTATTCCGCCTTGATCTTATCGCGCTCCAGTCCTGTTAGCCTTCTCAGGGTCATATCCAGGATAGCACGTGCCTGTATTTCGCTCAAGCCGAATTTGCTCATCAGTCCGTCGCGGGCCGCTTCCGGAGTGTCTGAAGCACGAATCAAAGCGATCACTTCATCCAAATGATCCAACGCGATTAGTAAGCCTTCGAGGATATGTGCACGTTTTTCAGCTTCAGCAAGCTCGAATTTGGTACGGCGAACGATCACATCTAACCTGTGATCCACAAAGTGATGGATCAGGTCCTTCAGGTTGAGCATCATTGGCCTGCCGTGTACCAGCGCAATATTATTTACGCTGAATGAGGTTTGCAGCGAAGTATATTTGTACAGGTTATTCAGTACGATGGCTGCGTTGGTATCTCTTCTGATCTCGTAAACTATACGGATACCTTCGCGATTAGATTCATCGCGAATAGCAGTAATACCATCGATCTTTTTATCATTGATCAGATCGGCAGTACGCTCGATCATGATCGATTTATTTACCTGGTAAGGTATTTCAGTTACGATAATACGCTCACGGTCATTATTGTAAGTTTCAATCTCAGCACGGGCCCTCAATACCACACGGCCGCGACCGGTTTCAAATGCGTCACGCACACCTTCATAACCGTAAATGATACCACCTGTAGGGAAATCGGGGCCTTTGATGTGTTTCATCAGATCCGATACTTCAATCTGGCGATCATCCATAAATGCCATGGTCGCATCGATCACTTCCGTTAAGTTGTGCGGTGCCATGTTGGTGGCCATACCTACTGCAATACCGGATGCACCGTTAACCAGCAGATTGGGGAATTTTGATGGCAAAACTGTTGGTTCCTCAAGCGAGTCGTCAAAGTTTAGCTGGAAGTCGATGGTGTCCTTATTGATGTCGGCCAGCATCTCTTCAGCAATCTTTTGCAGCCTTGCCTCAGTGTAACGCATCGCCGCGGGGTTATCACCATCTATCGATCCGTAGTTACCCTGGCCCTCAACCAACGGGTATCGTAAGCTCCACTCCTGAGCCATACGCACCATAGTGTCGTATACCGATGAGTCACCGTGCGGGTGGTACTTACCCATTACCTCACCGACGATACGTGCAGATTTTTTATAAGGCTTGTTGTTGCTGAGCCCGAGATCAAGCATGCCGAAAAGCACACGCCTGTGAACGGGTTTTAAGCCGTCGCGGACATCGGGTAATGCCCTTGATACGATAACCGACATTGAATAATCAATGTAGGCCGATCGCATTTCTTCATCAATATTTATTGGAATTATTCTGTCTTCTCCCGGGTTGTTCCCGTTTCCTGTTTCGTCAGCCATTTTCTTTTATGTAGAATCTCTGGTTTAAATTGTCAGTTGAAACTTGCTTTTTTACCGACCTGCGAAGTTAAAAAAATAGTTCGTTTTGAGGCATGTTTTTTATACACATTTGACTTGAAATGTGAGTAATCAAGTAATAAATTGAATAAAGATAACGCAGCGTAATGCCCGATTATTTCATGCGTCTCCAATACTCTTCAACCACCATGCCGCTGGGCAAGGTGCCTTTCAGCGTAAGTGTGTCATTTCGAATGGAATAGAGATATGGAACGGGAACATTCAACACCCTTGACGGCGGTCCGCTAAAGGTTTGCGTTTCTATGCAGGTATCGCCATGAATGACATAGGTGCCTGCTTCATATCTTTCAGGTGCACTGGCACTATCGATAGAATAAGACTCAAAATGCTCTTTGTCGTATTTGCGTTGTAACTTATAATCGGTGGGCGCTCCCTCCTTTTTACCGTTATAAATGCCGCCGGCATATTCCCAGGCGCCTTTCAATGACTGTTTGGCAATAAATGAGGACGCCGTAATTACTAAAACAAACAGCAACACATTTATACCCCGCTTTCTTGTCATACCCAATTAATTCCTTTTTTTAACAATCCTAACGTTTTTTCTTCCGCGCTATTGGGTTCCGGATGAAAATTATACAACCATTTGGCGGTTGGCGGCAAACTCATCAAGATAGATTCGATACGCCCGTTTGTCTCGAGCCCGAATTTAGTTCCGGCATCGTACACCAGGTTAAATTCTGCATACCGGCTACGACGCTGGTATTGCCATAGCTGATTCTGCTCGGTAAAGCCTTTATGCCTGTTCCGATTTACGAGTTCAGTATAAACAGGAGCAAAAGATCGCCCCACGGCTTTTGAGAAGTCGAACACTTGTTTCCAAGTTAATTCGTCAGTAGCAGTCAGCCTGTCGTAAAATATGCCGCCTATGCCACGTGTCTCATTTCGATGCTTTATGAAGAAATAATCATCGGCCCAAAGCTTAAAGCGATGATAAAAATCATGATAGTAGCTATCGCAAACAGATTTTAGGTTACTATGGAAATATTTTGCATCATCCTCAAAAACATAATGAGGCGTAAGATCAATGCCGCCGCCAAACCATTTCACTTCTGAACCCGGCATTTCAAAATACCGGATATTCATGTGGATAATAGGCACCATAGGATGATTAGGATGGATAACGATAGAAACACCCGTTGCAAAAAAGTCATCCTGGTCTACATTCAGGGCTTTTTTCATTGTCTGCGGCAAATGGCCATGAACGGCTGAAAAATTCACCCCGCCTTTTTCAAAGATGTTTCCGTTTTGAATGACGCGCGTACGACCGCCTCCTCCACCTTCCCTATCCCATAGTTCTTCTTCGAAGTGTGCTTTACCATCGCAATGCTCAAGGGCCGAGCATATTTCATCCTGTATTAGCCGATATGATTCGGCTATATCCTCTCTAGTAATCATTCTATGCAAAAATGCAGATTTTTGAGTTACCGGAGCTTATATCTGCTCAATATAATCTAAATCTTTTGTGAAAGTCTCTTTTAAAAGACTAAGTGCTATCAACGCAATTGCCGTAAGTATAGCCATCATAATATAACCACTATTAATCATGCCATGGCTCTTTACCAGCGCCTTGAAACCTAAAGTAATCAGGATAAGAGAGCCTCGAACAAAATTCGGCACTGTAGTGGCTACCGTAGCGCGCAAATTTGTGCCAAACTGTTCGGCAGCAATGGTTACAAATGTAGTCCAGTAACCTACCCCTACGCCCATCAGGAACCATATCCATTGATATTGGTGTTTGGTTAACCCAATTGCATTGAGATATATTACTGCGGTAATAGCCGACAGTATTAAGAAAATATACATGACAAGCTTGCGCGATTTGGTTACCTGTGCGAGGAGGCCGTTTATCATACCTCCAACGGCAATGCCAATATAGGCATACATAATGCTGTCGCCTGGCTTTAAAATATCTTTAGAATGCAAGGCATTGCCAAATTCAGGCTGCTGAGATATGAGTATGCCCACAACATACCATAGCGGTGCACCAATCAGGATACAACACAAGTATTTTTTCAGGCGTTCGCCGCTTGTAAATAAAAGAAAAAAATTACCTCTTGAAATATTGGATTCTGCAACGTTCTTAAACATCCCCGACTCAAATGTTCCAAGGCGAAGCAACAACAGTAAAAAACCTAAACTTCCTCCAACATAGTAAGCTTCACGCCAACCTTGTTTTGCAACAATTGCCGCGGCCGCCGCTCCAAATAAGCCAAGCGAGGCAACGAACATGGTCCCGTAGCCCCTGTTTTTCTTGCTCAAAGTTTCGCTGACGAGGGTAATGCCCGCCCCCAGCTCACCAGCCAAGCCTATACCGGCAATTACACGCACGATGGTATAACTGGTGGGGTCGTGCACCATTCCATTCGCGAAATTGGCCAAAGAATAAAGTGTTATAGAACCAAAAAGAACCTTTATACGGCCTAACTTATCTCCCAGTACCCCCCAAATGATGCCTCCAATGAGCAATCCGGCCATTTGCCAGTTAAGAATAGATATACCTACATTAAAAAGATCCTTTTGCTGTACACCAATATCTTTCAAGCTGTCGTTTCTAACGATAAGGAATACTAACAAGTCGTAGATGTCAACAAAGTAGCCTAGCGAGGCCACTAATACTAATAATGTAACGTTACGGGTAGGTTTTAGAGAAGCAGTATCAATCATAAATTGCAATAAATGGTCGGGCTAATTTAAATAATTATTTATTGCCGCATAAAAAAACCCCTGCAAACTATTGCAGAGGTTCTAAAATCAGAATAAGTTTAAACTATATCTTTTTCACCTTTACCGCCTGTAATCCTTTTCTGCCTTCTTCCACATCATACTCTACGCTGTCATTGTCCTTGATGGCATTTACTCCTCCCTGTACATCTTTAAAATGTACAAAAAGATCTTTGCCTTCATCAGTGATAATAAAACCGTAGCCTTTTTGTGTGTTAAACCATTTTACTTTTCCAGTTTTCATAATTAATTATACTGTTAAAAAAAAATTGTGTTATAAGATTAAAAACTAAAGGCAAACTGGAATAAAATTGGTTTTAACTCTCAGAAAGCATTATAATATTAACC
>Ga0070662_100000073_pt1 | contig 55344 bp, 49 predicted proteins | sample KBSC53metaG_FD_65648 | JGI IMG/M metagenome (GOLD analysis project Ga0070662, IMG submission 65648) | Corn rhizosphere microbial communities from Kellogg Biological Station, Michigan, USA - KBS C5-3 metaG | ecosystem: Host-associated > Plants > Roots > Rhizosphere > Soil ...
GCCGAGCGAGCTGCTGCGGCGCGGCTGTGATCTACGCCGGAGGCTGGCGGAACGCCCACGCAAACGGATCGCACAAATGGCTGGCATGACTGGCCTTACGTGCTTAAGTTAACGCCTATGCCCCCGCACCCCCGCACCTCCGCACCCAGTCACGCCGGAGGTTCCGCCAGATCCGCGGGAGTCGTCGGGTCCGTCGGCGCCCCGGGGTAGGGCTCGGGGTCCAGGGCGCGGGTCATGGCGCGCCAGCGGCGGATGGTGTCCCAGCGCACGGGGCGGCGCTCGCGCAGCACCTGCGGCAGGTCGCGCGCAAGGCCGCGCAGGATGGCGCCCATTCCGCCGGGGTCGTGGATCTTCCAGCCGCGGCGCATGTGGTAGTAGCTGTACAGCCGCACCGCCGACCCGGCCAGCACGAGCGGGAACGGCTCGTCGTACAGCGAGCTGAGGGTGTTGTTGCGCACCGTCTGGTGCAGGTAGCGGCGCGCGTCGCGGCCGGCGTGGTCCGCCACGTGGCCGATGCGCGCGGCGGGGAGGTACACCACGCGCCAGCCGCGGTCCAGCAGGCGCAGGCACAGCTCCTTCTCCTCGCCGTTGATCCCCAGCCGCTCGCGGAACCCCCCCACCGCCAGGAACGCATCGCGCCGCAGCAGGTGCGCGTAGCCGATGAAGGTGGGCGCGTACGCCGGATAGTCCACCGGCAGCGGCTGCGCGGCCGGGTCGTACGGCTTCCCGTCCGCGTCGCACTGGGCGAACGCCACCGCGGCCACGCCCTCGTCGCTCTCCAGCACCTCGATCGCGCTCTCCACCGCCTCGCGGCGCACGATGAAGGCGTCGTCGTCCAGGTTCAGCACCCAGGGCGTAGCCGCCTCGCGGGCGATGCGGTTGCGGCAGGCGGAAAGGTTGAGGCTGGCGTCGTTGCGGATGAAGCGCGCGTGGGGCGGCAGGTCGGCGGCGAGCGCGGCCAGGGCGGCGCCCTCCACCGGCGGCTCGCTCGCGTCGTCCACCACGATCGCCTCGGCCAGAATGCCGTCCAGCAGCCGCAGCGAGCGCAGGCAGCGCACCAGCGCGTCGGGGCGGTTCTTGCTCGCGATCCCCACCGTCAGCGACGGCGGCGGCAGCGGGAGGTCGGGAAGCGTCACGGGCGGCGGACGAACGGGTTCAGGTTGGCCGCGTGCCGGGGGCGGCAGGTCCAGCGTGCGCCTGGACGGACGGCACGCGCCGTTCCACGGGGGCGGCGGTCGCAGCACCCGCCACGGGGAGGCCTCGCACACTGCGCGAGGCCATTCCGTCCGGCAGCAGGATTCGGCTCCGTCCACCGCATCCTTTCAACTCCCGTGGCCGCACGCGGCGCGGTGGGAGACTCAGGACGTGAGCGCCCCGGGCCGCCGCGCGATGGTCAGCTCGCCGCGCAGCTCCACCTGGAACCCGCGGCCGAGCACGGCGCGCTCGAAGGCGGCCACCCCGCTGCCGAAGTGCGAATCGTCGTGCAGTTCCGCCACCAGCACGTCCACGCGCTCCACCCACTCGCAGTCCGCCCCGAACACCACCGCCTCGGCCCCCTCGATGTCGATCTTGAGGAGCGACACCCGCCCGGCGCCCAGCCGGGCGAACAGGTCGGGCACACTCACGGCCTGCAGGTCCGGGGCCTCGCCGGGACGGCTCTCGCGCACCTGCCGCGCCCACGTCCCGCCGCCGCGGTACTCGCGCTCCTCCATCTTCAGCCCGCACGAGTGCGACCACACGCCGGCGCGCAGCAGCGCGGCGCGGGCGCCGTACGGGGCCAGGTTGGCGCCCAGGGCGCGGAAGTTCGCCTCGTCGGGCTCCACCGCCAGCAGCCGCGCCCGCGGCCAGCGCGAAAGGAACCAGGCGCTGCTGTACCCCACGTTGGCGCCGCAGTCGATCACCGTTTCCACGCCGGCCAGGCTGTCCAGACAGGCGTACTCGCGCTCCACGAAGATCTGCTGGAACACGTCCGGGTCCGAGGTGCCGCCGCGCACCCACAGCGGGTGCGCGGCCAGCGGGGTGCGCAGGGCGCGCACCGTGCCGCCGCCCCGGCGGCCGCCCAGCCGGTGCCACCAGAAGCGCGCCGCCTCGCGCGCGCCCAGTTCGCGCACCAGCGCGCTCCACAGCCGCCAGCGGGTGCGCGGCCGCAGCCGCGCCCGCACGCGTCCCGCCGCGTCCAGGAGCGCCCTCACGAGTCTCGCCCCGCGCGCCGCGCGGCCTGGTACACCGCGAGCGTGCGCTCGGCGGTGGCCGTCCAGCTCATCCCCCGCACGTGCGCGTGGCCGGCCTCGCCCAGGCGGCGGCGGAGCGGCGCGTCGTCCAGCAGGCGGCGCGCGGCGGCGGCGATCGCCTCGGGCTGGCGCGCGGGGACCAGGATGCCGCGCCCCTCGGCCAGCAGCGCGGGCGCCCCGCCCACCGCCGTCGCGACCACGGGCAGACGCTGGCTCATCGCCTCCACGGTCACCATCCCGAACCCCTCGTAGGTGCTGGGCATCACCAGCAGGTCGTGCTCGCGGTAGTGCCGCATCACGGTCTCCTCGTCCGCGCGCGGCACCACGGCCACCAGCGGGCGGACGGACGCGGGGAAGGCGGCGAGGACGGCCGATTCCGGCAACCCGGGGCCGAGCACGGTGAGCCGCGGCGGATCGGCGCGGTGGGCCAGCAGGTCCATCGCCGCCACCAGGTAATCCACCCCCTTCACCGTGTCCCAGCTGCCACAGAAGAGGATCCCCCGCCCGCGCGGCGCGTCCGGCGGCGGCGCCTGGTCCAGGAAGCGCTGCGAAACGCCGTGGGGGATGATGTCGACGCGCTCCGCCGGCTTCCAGCCGCGCCGGACGGCGAAGTCGCGGTCCCCGGCGTTCAGCACGATCAGCCGGTCGGCCAGGCGCGCGGCGAGCGCCACCTGGCTCATCCGCGCCGCCGGGTACCAGATCCGCCTGTGCCACGGCTTGGACACGAGGCCCCAGTCGTGGTCGTCCACCATCCTGCGGAAGTTGAGGTGCTCCAGCCCGTGCGACCGGCTCACCAGCGCCACGCCGCGGTACGCGCGAAGCTTCCGCCGCAGCCCGATGATCGCCCCCTCCGCGCTCGCCACGTCCACCACGTCGTAGGCTCCGTTGCGGTGGAAGGCGCGGGCGATGGCGCGCTCGGCCAGCACGGGCCCCACCAGCCAGCGCAGCCGCGCCGCCGCTGGACGCGCGCCCAGCTCCGGCGAGAGGAGGGCGTCGCACGGGTGGCCCAGGCGGCGGAATTCCTCGCGCAGCTTGTGGTAGACCTTGCCCGAGCCCAGGCGCGGGTCGTCGGGATAGTCGCCCACCAGCAGGATCTTCACGCCGCCGTCCGGCCGCGGGTGAGCCAGCGGGCCTTCGCCCTGGCCGCGCGCGCGGCCTGCACCGCGCGGTCCAGCACCGACGGGCGGCGTCCGAACACCTCGCGCTGGAGATCCATCTCCTCCGCTTCGGTGGACCCGCGCGCGCGCAGCTCCAGCAGCCGATGGTGCCAGGTGGCCCACAGGGTGAAGTAGGGCCGGTCGAGCGCGGCCAGGTAGTGGAGGTAGGGCGCGTACGCGCTGCCGCGCCAGTCGCCCGCCGGGTGCCGCTCGTGGCGGACGAGGGGAGCCCGGTGCACCAGCTCGGCGTCCCCGTGCGCCAGCAGGATCGCCGCGTAGACGTTGTCCCAGATCGGCTCGCCGCCGATGTAGGGGCGGAAGCGGTGCCGGTTCGCGCGCCACCAGCCGGCGTCGATCGCGAACGCGTCCACCCCGGCCGTCACCATCTCCACCTCCTCCCCCGTTTGCGGGTCGAAGTCCATCCGGCAGAACGCGTATCCCTGCCGCCCGCCGTCCACGATCCGGCCGACGGCGGCCTGCGTGTACGCGATGTCCGAGTTGGCGTACGCGAACCAGCGCAGCCCCCGCCGGCGGGCGAGCTCGGCCAGCCGGTCGAAGCACTCGCTCACCAGCGGCAGCCGGCGCCCGGAAAGGCCGGTCGCGGTGCGGGAATCGGAGGTGAGCGCGGGCACGGTCTCGAATCCGTCCACCTCGTAGGCGTCGTCCGCCCACTGCAGGTTGGCGAGCTGGACGCCGGAGATGCCGCGCCACGCCGCCAGCGCCTCGGCCTGCCGCCGGCCGCCGTCGCCCCGCGCGGGGAACGCGTTCACCCCCAGCAGGACGCTCATGCCGGCTCGCGTGGTGTGAGCACCCTCCGCCACCGCCCGGGCACGTCATCCCGAGGGAGCCGCCGCGCCGAACCATTGGCAAGCACCAACCCCCACCGGCGACTGAAGTCGCAGCAACCACTACGGGAAGCCTCGCAAACTGCGCGAGGCTCCAACAGCCTGGTCCTCGCGTCACCCCCTTTCATCCCCCGTGGTCGCGCGCAGAGCGGTGGGAGACTCGGAATGACATCGGTTCCTGGTGCGAAGCGCGAGACAATCCGCAGAGGTTCGATCATTCGCCCAGCAGCGTGCGCAGGGTGCGGACCATCGAGAACTCGCGCAGGTAGAAGTCGCTTTCGGCGGCGGCCAGACGGCGGCGGCGCGCGGCGTCGTCCAGCAGGTCGAGCACCTCGGCGGCCAAGGCGGCGGCGTCGGGGACGGTGGCCAGCGCGATGCCGGCGGCCGGCCACTGCGGCTCGGTGAACGCGCCGGCGTTGCTCGCCATCGGCACGCCGTTGGCCAGCGCGGCCATCGCGGTGGTGCGCCGCGCGCTCACGCCGTCGGGGTACGGCTGCACCGCCACGTCGCACGCCTGGAGATGCACCGACAGGGCGCGGCGCTCCAGCCGTCCGGGCGCTACGACACGCCCCTCGATCCACGGATTCCCTTGCACCAGCCGTTCCGCGAACGCCGGGCCGCCGTCGCCCAGCAGCAGCGCCACCGAGGTGGAGGGCGGCGCCAGCACGGCCAGCAGCGTGGGCTCCAGCAGCGGCGCGATCATCCCGCCGTAGGTGCCGAAGTGGCCGACCACGTGCACGCCCGGGCGGTTGGCGCCCAGCTTCGCCCGCAGCACGGCCACGCCCTCGGGGTCGTCCACGCGGGGGACGGTGGAGGGGATCGGGAGCCAGGGCATGGGCCCCAGCTCGCGCGGCGCCAGCGGCCGCAGCAGCCGCTCCCAGGCGGGGGTGGAGACGTAGGCCACGCGCGCGGCCTGCAGCAGCACCCCCGCCATCAGCCGCGTGGCGGCGGCCAGCACGTTGCGCTGCGGGCGTTCCAGGCTCCACTGCACGTACGGCTCGTGGAACATCACCCGCACCTCGTCGCCCCGGCGGGCGCGCGAGCGGACCCAGCGGCAGAACGCCACGTTCATCCCCCGCCGCCCGAACGCCTGCGGCGCGTACTGCACCAGCAGGGTGCGCGGCGCGGGAAAGCGGTCCAGATCCGCGTCCAGCTGCCGCAGTCCCGCGCCGTGGAACGACTCGACCGGATGCACCTCCACCCGCCGCTCGTCGCTGGCCGCCGCGGGCGCCCACACGTGCACCCGCGCCCCCTCCGCCGCCAGCGCGTGCGCCAGGAACTCGGTGTATTCGCCCACGCCCCCGCATTGCGGCGGATACTCGCCGGTGATCAGGTGCCAGACTCGGGGGGTAGCCCCCGCGTCCTCGCCGGGGATCGCCGTCATCCGCGGCCCCGCGCCACGAGAAGTCCGCGAAGGCGGGCTGCGTGCCGTTGTAGCCGCGAGTTCACTCGCATTCTCGCGCGCCCGCCCCGCCGAGACTGGAGATTCATCCGGATACCCCCACGGCGGGAGCTGCGGCGGCCGCGGCGAGCACCTGCTCCAGGTGGGTGACGTGGGCGCCCAGCGACATGCGGCGGGCGGCGGCGAGGGCGCGGGGGCGCATGGCGGCGAGCTCGGCGGGGTGGGTGGCGGCCCAGGCGATGGCGCCGGCCAGCGCCTCGGCGCGCGGCGGGTGGCCGGGAACCAGGCGGCCGTTCTCGCCGTCCTTCAGCCACTCGCCGATGCCACCCACGTCGAAGGCGATGGAGGGGACGCCCTGCGAGCCGGCCTCCAGCCCCACCAGCCCGAACGGCTCGGGCCACACGCTGGGCACCGCGAGGACGGAGGCGGAGCGGAGCAGGCGCAGCCGCTCGTCCGCGTCCACCCAGCCGGGGAAGTCCGCGTCCACGCCCAGCTCGCGCGCCAGCGCCTCCCACTCGCCGCGCGGCGGCCCGTCGCCGCTCAGGGTGACGGGGATCGGCCGGCCGGCCGTCTCCGACGCGCGGGCGACGGCGCGGATCAGCACGTCGCCGCCCTTCAGCCGCGTCATCCGGCCCAGGAAGAGGACGCGGAACCCGGGCGGCGCACCGGCGTCGTCGTCCACGGCCGCCAGGGTGGAGAAGAGGGGGATGGCGTGCGCCCGGCGATCCGCCACGCCGTTGCGCACGTACTCGCGGCGCATGTGGCCGCTGGCGGTGACCACGGCCGCGTAGGCGCCGAAGAGCGACTTCTGGCCGTTGGCCCAGCGCCACTGCTCCAGCATGTAGCCCGGGCGCAGCCGACCGTTCCGGCGCGGAACGTACAGCCCCAGGCACGCCGGCCCGAACACGCGGTCGCACGGCGTGGCGCGGGGAAAGAGGTGCGCCTTCTGCCCGCCGATGCAGGTGCCGAAGTAGCCGTGCATCATCTTCACCACGGGCGCCAGGGCCAGCATCCCGCGCTCCACCTCCAGCGGCCGCATGTTGTGCGAGAACGCCACCTCCGCGCCCCACCCCCGCGCCGCCGCCAGCGCGCCCTCGACGCCGAGATCCGAGGCGCAGAAGTGCGGCGTCCCCGCGGGCGCCGGGCTCCCCTCGCCGCCCTGGGCCTCGTGGATGTAGAGCAGCGCCAGCTGGTGCCCGCGCGCCGCCAGCTCCGGCATCACCGCGGCCAGGTACGTCTGCACGCCGCCCGCGTCGCCCAGCGCGTCGTTCGCGAAGAGGATGCGCATCCTACGGGAAGTCCCTGGCCGGCGGACCGCACGGGCCGGAGCGCTCCCGGCGCAGGGTGGCGCCGTCCAGCGGCGCGGGCCACGCCGGCGCCGGTGTGCGTCGCAGGCGCGTGAGCGGCGGATGGGCCGTGCTCATGGGCCTTCGATCCTGGCGCTGGCGGGCCAGGGTCCGTAGTGCTCGGCCGGGGCGCAGCTTCCCTCGATGTCCAGCTCCTCGGGCGCGATCTCCATCTGGCTGGCCATCTCGCGGTTGTAGAGCAGGGCGAACTCCTCGGCCCGGCGCTGGAACACGCCCTGGGTGGGCGCGTCGGGCGCGACCCCCGTCCCCACGATCAGCCGCGGGGGCGACCGCGCGATCACGCAGCGATTGAGATCGCCGGGCACCCCGCCGCCGTACCCCGTCCCCGCCACCGCCAGAAAGCTGCTGTCGCCCCGGGCGGCGGCGTGGCGCGCGGCGGGGCCGGGGCGCTCGCGCATGGCCAGCCGGGCGGCGTGCGTCCACTCGCTCGATACCCTCATGTCGCGCAGCATCACCGGGACGTGGAGCGCGGCGCGCAGGGCCCTGGGCACCGCGATCACCGCGTACGCCACCAGCGCGGCGGCCGCGGCCCGCCGCGCCGTCGGCCTCCACGCTTTCCACGGCCACGCGACCAGCGCCAGCGGGAGCAGCAGGACGACCGGCGCCGCGACGTTCACCGCCACCCCGGCCCACCCTCCGGCAATCATCCACGCGCCGCTCTGTTCGATCACCCGCCGCACGACGGGGAACGCCAGCCCCGCCGCGAGCGACGCGATGAACCACGTCTCCGGCGGCGTGCCGGCCGCGGCGCCGGAACGGGGCGGAGTGCGCCCCGCCCCGGCGTCGAGCGGCGTCACGCGCGGACCAGTCTCAGGCATTCTCCCTCCAGCGACCAGGGATCGGCCACCAGGCGCAGCGGCTCGGCGCGCAGGCCCTGCGCCTCCAGCTCCGCGCGCACGTCGGCCGCGGTGATGCCGGTCTCGCGCCAGACGGTGGGGTGCATCTCCACGAACAGCGCGAGCCCCTCGCCCGCGCGGCGGATGGTTTCGCGCGCGCCGCGCAGCACGTCGAGCTCGGCGCCCTCCACGTCGATCTTGATGAAGTGCGGGACGACGCCTTCGCGGGCGCAGAAGTCGTCCAGCGACACCGTCTCCACCGACGGCCCGGTGCCGCCCGCGTCCAGCCGGTTGGCGCCCGAAACGCCGCCGCCCGAGAGGGTCCCGCGCCCGGTCGCCGCCGACGCGGCGGCGGCGACGGGAGTGACCACCTCGGCCAGCCCGTTCAGCGCCAGGTGCCGGGCGAGTCCCGCGAAGGTCTCGGGCGACGGCTCGAAGGCGTACACGCGGCCCTCGGCGCCCACCCAGCGCCCCAGCAGGATCGAGTACGCGCCGACGTTCGCGCCCACGTCCAGCGCCACCGCGCCGGGGCGCACGGCGTCGCGGAAGGCCTGGTATTCGGCCGGGTTCCAGGTGACGAAGCGGTACTCGGAGAGCAGCCGCACCTCCTCGCCGCCGGGGAGATGCGACACCACGGCGCGGCGGCCCAGCGTGGCGCGGTACGCCGCCCGCAGCCACCGCCGCGGCGCGCCGTCGGGGATCAGCCTGGCCGCCGCCCCCGCGATCCGCTCCCCCAGCGTCCGCCGCCGGTACGCGCTCGCCCTGGCCGTCTCGATCCCCATCACCCGCCGCCCTTCAGGGAGATCGTGCGATCCCCCCGCGATGTCATCCTGAGGGAGCCGCCGCGCCGGACCCTCGTCCGCGCCGGACTCGGGCGGCGACCGAAGGATCTATCGCCGGGGTCCGGGCGGCCGGCGGGCCGACGCTCGAAGGCGTCGTGATCCTTCGGCCGGCAGCCGCGCGGCGGCGGCGAGCCCTCCTCCCCCGGCCCCTCCCCCGCGCTTCGCGGGGGGAGGGGGGAAGTGCTCCGGATGAGGGCGGTCGGGCGTTGACGTGCGGCGAGCAGGTGATCCATCATCCCATCGACTCCGCCGTCTGGCCGTGGAGGAGCTGGCGGGTCCACAGCTCCAGCAGGGTGAGCTTGTACTGGAAGAAGGACCGGTGCAGGCCGTCGGGCGTGCTCGCCAGCCAGCGGCGCAGGCGGTCGCCGTCCAGCACGCCGCCCTGTACCAGCGCGCCGCCGTCCAGCCGCGGGCCGTAGCGCTCGTTCACCGCGGCCATCCACTCCGCCGTGGGCGTCACGAAGCCGCGCTTGGGGCGGTCCAGCACCTCGGGCGGAAGCCAGCGGCGGGCCACGGCGCGCAGCCACAGCTTGTGCCCGGCCGCGTCGCCGCCGCGCCCGGCCTTCCACAGCCCGATCACGGTTTCGACGAGGTGCGCGTCCAGCAGCGGGATGCGCGCCTCGACCGACGAGGCCATGCTCACCCGGTCGCCCAGGTCCAGGCAGTTGCACACCAGCCAGGTGTCGAACAGGAGGCGCGCCACCGCCACCGCCGGCTCCACCCCCGCCGCCAGCCCGCGCATCGGCGCGTACGCGGCGCGGGGGCTCAGGCTCGCGGCGAAGGCGTCGCCGTAGAGGGCGCGGGTGAAGCGCCCGGCGGGCGCCCAGTGGTAGTCCAGCTGCTGGAACACCCACTCGTCGGGGTGCTCCAGGTCCAGCTTGCCGGGATCGAGAAAGCGGTGCACCGTCTGCCGCCAGCGCTCGGGAAGGCGGCGGTTGGCCACCACGTGCAGCGCGGGCCCCGCCACCACCGCGCGCTTCACCCGCGCCGCCCGCCGCGAGCCGGCGCCCTGGCGCAGCGCCAGCTTGAGCCGCGACAGCCGCAGCGCCTCGCGCACCCAGGGGTAGCCGTAGAACAGCTCGTCGCCGCCGATGCCGGTGAGCAGCACCTTCACCCCGTGCTCCGCCGCCAGCCGCGCCACGGCGAAGTGCCCGTACGCGGCCACGTCGGCGATCGGCTCGTCCTGCGCGGCCACCAGCGAGGGAAAGAAGGAGGCGAACGCGCCGGTGGACAGCTCCGTGGAATGCCACGGGATCCCCAGCATCCGCGCCAGCTCGCCGGCTTGGGCGCGCTCGTCGAAGTCGCGCGAGCCGGGGTAGCCCACGGTGAACGCGCTGATCCCGTCGCGCCGACGCGCCGCGATCGCCGCGATCACGCCCGAGTCCAGCCCGCCGCTCAGCGCCACCCCCACCGGCGCGTCGGAGCGCAGCGTGAGCGCCACCGCGTCTTCCAGCGCCGCGCCCAGCGCCTCGACCGGATCGGCCCGCACGGGCGCGGCCTTCTCCAGCTGCCAGTACGGCTCCGGAGCGACGTCCCACGCCCCCGGCCCCAGCGTGAGCGTGTGCCCGGCGGGAAGGCGGTGGACGCCGCGCAGCAGCGTGGCCGGCTCCACCACGTACTGCCAGTGCAGGAACTGGTCGACCGCGTCCGGCGAAAGGCCCGGCGCCGCCGGAAGCAGGTCCAGCAGCGCGCGCATCTCGGACGCGAAGACGAAGCACGCGCCGTCTCGCCACCAGTACAGCGGCTTTTCGCCCACGCGGTCGCGCGCCAGGAAGAGCGTGCGCCCGGCGCGGTCCCACAGCGCGAAGGCGAACATCCCGCGCAGCCGCGAAAGGCATCCCCGCCCCCAGCGCGCGAACGCCGCCAGCAGCACTTCGGTGTCGGTGCCGGTGTGGAAGGCGAAGCCGGCGGCGGCCAGCTCGGCGCGCAGCTCCAGGTAGTTGTAGATCTCGCCGTTGAAGGTGAGCACGAACCGCCCGTCCGCCGAGGCCATCGGCTGGTGCCCGGCGGGGCTCAGGTCCAGGATCGAGAGCCGCCGGTGGCCCAGCAGCACGCCCGCGTCCGCGAACGTCCCCTCGTCGTCGGGCCCGCGGTGCCCCAGCCGGCGCAGCGCCACGCCCAGCGCGCGGCGGTCCGCCTCGCCCGGCCCGCCGTCCCCGACCAGCACCCCCGCGATCCCGCACATCAGCCCGCGCTCCCCGCCACCCGGTGGATCATCGCCGCCAGCCGGTCGCGGTACACCTCCGGCGCGGCGGTCGCCTCGATCCGGCGCCGCGCGCGCACCCCCATCTCGTGCCGCAGGCCGGCCGAGGCGAGGAGGCGGTCGAGCGCGGCGATCAGCGCATCCACGTCGCCCGGCGGCACCAGCACGCCCGTCTCGCCGTCGATCACGATCTCGGGGACGGCGTTGAGGTGGGGGGCGATGGCGGGAAGGCCCGCGGCGGCGGCTTCCTGGAAGACGATGCCGAACGCCTCGTCGCGCGTGGGGAGCGCGAACACGTCGGCGCCGCGCCAGAGCGCCTCCCACCCGGGCGAGTGCGCGCGGACGCCGGTGTGCACGGTCACGCCGGGCACGTCCCCACCCGGCGGCGGCGCGCTGGTGACCAGGTCCAGCCGCGCGCGATCGGCAAACCCGCCGCGTGTCCACGCCTCCAGCAGGTCGGGCCCGCCCTTGCGCGCGAACTCGCCGCCCACGAACAGCACGCGCGGGAGCCGGCCGTCCGCCCACGCGCGGGCGTGGCGCTCGTCCGCCCAATCGGCGCCGAAGTGGTCCAGCAGCACGGGGTTGGGCATCACCACGATCTCCGTTTCGCAGCCGGGATAGCGCGCCCGCAGCCCCTCCGCCGCCCACGCCGAGGTGGAGACGATCAGCCGCGCCGCGCTGAAGATCCGCCGCTCGCGCCAGGCGTTGGGAAGGTACGAGCGCGCCTCGGCCGGGGTGCGCGCGCGGCCCATCAGGTACCCCTGCGTGACGTCGATCGACACGATGGCGGGCGTGCGGCGCATGCGGGGGAGGCTGGCGTAGGCGGTGGCCTGGCGGTGGAAGTGGAGCACGTCGAAGCGTTCGCCCTCCTTTTCGAGTTGCCGGATGCGGCGCCGCGCGACCAGCCCGGCGTTCAGCTCGGCGCGGAAACGGTGGAGGTCCAGGTTGTACAGCCCCGCCGCGCCGTCGGGCCACACGCGGGCGCACAGGACTCGCCGCATGGCGCGCTCGCCGAAGGTCAGGTCGTCCGCCAGCACGATCTGCCGCGCGCGGATGCCGCCGCGCCCGGTGGCGAACTCGCGGCGCACGAACGCCGCGAAGGTGCGCTGCCCCAGGATCCCCGAGTTGATGAAAAGGACGTTCGGCATCGGGAAGGGGGAAGCGGCGGATCGGACTCGATCACCCGGCCATCGGGCTCGTCCATTGCTGGAGGCAGAATACCCGCACGCGGCCGGCGCGTTCGCGGCCGGGGGGCGTCACGCGGGCTTGCGCAGACAGGCGCAGTACACGTCCCACCCCATCGGCGCCGAGGTGACGCGGTCCAGCCCCACCTCGCCGCCGGCATCGTGCGAGAAGAAGCGCTCGTCCACCCGCTCCAGCCCCGCGAAGAGCGCGCGGGCCTGCTCCAGCCCGTAGATGCGGTGTGCGTTGAAGGCCAGCGCGGGCGGGCCGGCCGTGAGCGTGGTGGTCACGATCAGCACGCCGCCGGGGCGCAGCACGCGCGCCATCTCGGCCGACGCGGCGGCGTCGCCGTCCAGGTTCAAGGGGTCGCCGTAGCGGCCCAGCCCGAAGTGCTCGATGGACGAGAGCGAGACCACCGCGTCGAACGCCGCGTCCGGCGCGGGGATGCGCGCGGCGTCGCCCACCAGGATCGTCTCCGTCCCCATCCCCTCGCCCCGGGGCCGCACGTCCAGCGCGGTCACCTGGTACGCGGCGGAAAGGCCGAGGACGAACGGGCGGTACGAGCCGATGTCGAGGAGCGTGCGGACCCCGGCGCGGCGCAGCTGCCAGGCGGCGAAGCGGCACTCGAAGTCGATGTACCCCTCGGGGTGCGCGCCGCCGTCGAACACCGGGTAGCGGTGCACCACCCACCCGCGCGCCGCCGCCTGGGGCGCGACCCGGGCGAAGTCGCGCTCGTACGCCGCCCGGGCCGCGCGCTCGGCCGGGGTCGCGCCCCGCCGCAGCCGGCGGACGATCCGCCCGATCACGCCGCCTCCCTGCGCGCCGCCACCAGCAGGCGGATCCCGGAGAGCGGCCCCCGCGCCCGTGCCGCCGCCACCTGCGCCATCGCCCGCGCCGTCTCCAGCCGCCGCCGCACCGCGCCGTGCCGGCCGGCGCCGCGCAGCCCCGCCACGTGCGCCGCGGCCCCGCGCAGCGAGAACGGCTCGTGCTCGGCGCGCTCCACGCGCCAGCCGTGACGGCCCAGGAACGCGCGCAGCGAGCGCTCGCCCCAGCGCAGCGTGTGCTGGGGCGGCCAGTCCCAGAAGTCGCTGCGGCCGACGCGGTCGGGGTGCGCCACCCGCCGCGTGTACCGCCGCGGCGAGGGGCACCCCACCAGCAGCAGCGCGCCCGGCGCGGCCACGCCGCCCAGGTCGCGGAACACCGCGCCGGGGTCCTCGAGGTGCTCGATGATCTGGAACATGGCCACGGCGGTGAATCGGTCCCCCGGCTCCAGCACCCGGCGCAGCGCCGCCACGTCGCCCTCGCGCGCGTCCAGCCCGCGCGCCCGCGCCGCGCGCACGTCGGCGGCGGTGAAGTCCAGCCCGGTGGCGCGGTGCCCCAGCGCCGCCGCGCGCTCCAGGAAGCGCCCCTCGGCGCAGCCGATCTCCAGCAGCCGCAGCGGCGGCGAGCCCGAGAGCAGTTCCAGCGCGCGCAGGTGGTCCCACGCCAGCCCGTACTCCTCGTCGGGGTAGTGCGCGGCGCTCCACGCCCGCATCGGGTCGGCGAACTCCATCCCGCACTCGCCGCAGGCGATGAAGCGCACGCCGTTCGCCCCCAGGTCGGCCCGGATCTCGGCGGCGAGCCGCGCCTGGCCGCGCGTGCCCGCCAGGTGCGGCTGCCGGGCCCACGCGCGCGCCAGCTCGTCCACACCCGCGCTCTCCACGGGGCGCGTGCGCGGCGACCCGCACGCGGGGCAGGGGCCGCTCATTGCGCCTCCACCAGCCGCAGCCGCACCAGCCACGGGCGCAGCCGCGCGGGGAGGGGAAGATCGGCGTACAGCGGGCGCATCACCCACAGGTACAGCAGCGCCAGCGGCGCCGCCAGCGACAGCGCCAGCCACGGCGAAACGCGCACCCCCAGCAGGCCGACGGCACCGCCCAGCAGCAGCAGCGCCCCGCCGCGCCACGCCCACGGCCCCAGCGCGTGCCGCCACAGCTCGCCCTGCGTCATCCCCGTGGTGCGGCGCACCATCCACACCCCGGCGGGATACGCCACCAGCACCGTGCTCACCACCGCCGCCAGCGCCACGCCGGGCAGGCCCAGCCAGCGCCCCAGCAGCAGCGCAGCGCCCAGGTTCACCCCGCCCTGCGCCAGCGCCGCCCACCCGGCCTGCACGCGCGTGCCCAGGGTGGCGCTGGTGGAGAACAGGCCGTGGCCAAGGGAGTGCGACACGATCATCGCCGCGATCAGCGCGTTCAGCGCCAGGCCGCCGAAGCGCTGCGGCCCCACCCACAGCTGCACGAACGCGGGGTTGAACGCCGTCACCGCGCACGCCACCGCCCCCGACGACACCAGCAGCAGCCGCAGCAGCGACACCGTCACCGCCCTCACCCGCTCCGGGCGCCCCTCGCCCTTGAGCTGCGCCAGCCCCACCAGCGCCGCGTCGGGGAGCTGCCAGCTCATCTGCATCCCGATCGTCCCCATCTTGGCGGTCATGGCATAGACCACGGCCGCGGCGGGGCCCAGCAGCGACAGGATGATCACGCTGTCGCTGGCCGCCACCATCCGCCACCCCAACCCCGCCGTCCAGCTCCCCACCCCCTGCGCGGTCACCTGCCGCAGGGTGCGGCGCGGGGGGATGCGCCAGCCGCGCAGCAGGTCGGGCGCCAGCCCGCGCAGCCGCGCCCAGCACGCCAGCGACGCCAGCACGCTGGGCACCGCGGCCGCGGCGGCCAGCGCCCACAGCCCGTGGCCGGCCAGCAGCAGCCCGACGGTGAGCGCCACGCCCAGCGCCTGCTGCGCCATCCCCAGCACCCCGGCGAAGGTGGCGTCCTGCAGCCCCACCAGCGCCGCGCTGAAGGAGCGCAGCGGCATCCCCACCGCCATCAGCGCCGCCACCAGCAGCAGGGGGCCGCGCGTCTGCGCCGCCACCCCGGCGGGAAGGTGCGCGAGCGACGGCGCCACCCGCAGCGCGCCCGCCGCCAGCGCCAGGAAGACGGCGGCCGCGACCGAGGAGAAGAGCACCGCCGCGGCCAGCACCGAGCGGATGGCCGCGCGGTCGCCGCGTCCGTCGTTCTCGGCCACCAGCCAGGGAACCACGCCCACCACCCCCAGGTCCACCATGCTGGTGTAGGCCAGCACCTCGCCAAAGGCCAGCCACACGCCGTACAGGTCGGTGCGCACGCGCGACAGCACGAACGGCACCAGCGCGATCCCCGAGACCAGCGCCAGCGCGAACTGCGCGTAGCCGAAGAGGGCGGTGATCCCCGCCCGGCGCGCGCGGCTCACGCGGCGGGCCGGCCGCCGGCCAGGTAGCGCGCCACCTGCCCCAGCGTCCCCGCCCACCCGGCGGCGGACGCGCGCCGTCGCCAGCTCGCGCGCCGGCGCGGGTGCTCGCGGCGGATCGAGTCGCCCCAGCGCTCGAAGAAGATGCGGGCGTTGCGCAGCCCCTGCGCCATCCGCTTCTCCGACGGCGTGCGGCCGAAGGTGGAGCTCACGGCGTGCAGGTAGGCGCCGTCGCGCTCGTAGCCGTGCGTGGCGATCTTCCACCCCGCCGCCCGGATGCGGTAGCACAGGTCCACCTCGTCCCACTCGGTGGGCCGGAACGCCTCGTCCAGCGCGCCCACGCGTTCCACGCACTCCCTGCGCACCACCCACGGCCGCATCACCCCGTCCACCTCGTAGATGCGCATCCAGTTGAGCGGCGCCGGGCCCACGGTGCTCTGCACGCGCCGCCAGTCGATGGTGTCGTGCCAGGTCTCCAGCGGCTCGTCCACCGGCGTGAAGGTGAGGCCGCGGCTCAGGCTCATCAGCCCGATCTCGGGGATGTCGCGGAAGGTGGCCAGCACTTCGGGAACGAACCAGCCGGCCCGCAGGAACATGTCGTCGTGCCAGCTCAGGGCCAGCGGCGCGCGCGCCTCGGCCAGGCCGCGGTTGGTGCACAGCAGCTCGTGCACGTCGTCGGTGTGCACCCAGCGCAGGTGGCGCCGCCCCCACTCCGTCGCCTCCATCTCGCGGAGATAGTCGGGCGTGCCGTCGGTGCAGCCGTCCTCGATCACGATCAGCTCCACGGGCTGGCCGGCCGCGTGCCGGCGCCACCCGTCCAGGCAGCGCCGCAGCAGCTCCAGGTTGTTGTGCGTGGCGATGAGGACGGAAAGCCGTGGATCGGTCAAAAGCCGGGATGGCCAGAGGGAATGATTCGGGACCCGAGGCTGGGACGGGCGAATGTATTCGCGGCAACAACCACACGAAGTCCGCCCTTCGCGGACTACCGGCGCCGGCGCGGACGCAGTGTCAGCGCGCGGAGCGAATTTCGAGTCACGCCGCCCCGCAGTTCCCTCTCCGTCCCCTCGTCCGGGCGCACCCAGCACCCGGCACCCTACGAGTCCGCCCGCCGCGCGTACGCCTGCAGGTGCAGCGACAGCGGGCTCTCCACGCCGCCGGGGAGCGCGCGGCCCAGGCTCCACGCCGCGAGCCGCGCCGCCTTCGCCAGCGCTCCACGCGGCCCCGCCCGCGGCACCAGCTCGGGGGCGGCGATCTCCACCCGCACCTCGGTGAAGCCGGCGCGCTGCAGCGCCAGGGCCAGCGAGCGCACGCCGAAGTGGTTCACGTGCACCAGGTTGTCGGCCACGGTGGCGCGGTAGCCGGGGCGCAGGCGCGCGCGCAGCTCCTCCTTGCGCAGCTGCACCCGCCCGTGCGGCACCTTCACCGCGATCCACCCGCCCGGCTCCAGCACCCCGCGCGCCGCCTGCAGCGCCGCCACCGGCCGCGGGATGTGCTCCAGCACGTCGATCAGCGTGACCGCGGCCCAGCGGCGGCCGGTGTGCGACAGCTCGCTCGCGTCCATCCGGTGCACCGGCAGCCCGGCCGCCTTCGACGCGTACGCCGCGGTGCTGGGGTTCAGCTCCACCCCCTCGGCCGCCCAGCCGCGCGTCCGGGCGACGTGCATCAGCCGGCCCACGTGGGCGCCCAGGTCCAGCAGCGTGCGCGGCCGCGGGCCGGGGATCCGTTCCTCGAGCCCGCGCAGCACGGTGCGGAAGATCAGGTCCTTGTAGCCGGAGACGAACTCCGTCTCCATCCACTCGGCCGACCAGCGCTGGTCGTACATCCGCCCGAAGAAGTCCGGCAGCGCCGGCATCGCCTCCGGCTGGCCGAATCCGCAGTGTTCGCAGCGGACGATGCGCACGGTGGCGCCGGTGTAGCGGGCCAGCTCCGGGTCCTGCCGCGTGTATTCGCTCAGCTCGAACACCGCGGTGTGCACCGGATCGAGCGCGCCGCCGCCGCACACCCAGCAGCGGTCCACGGGTGTGAAGCCCGCGTGGGGCGCGTCGGGCGGGGGCCGCCGGGGGCCGGGTTCAGCCAGGGTCATGGGCACACGGAAGCTACAGGCCGCTCTCCACGATGTCCACGATGCGCGCCGCCATGTGATCCCACGTCCACGCCCGCAGCGCGGCGGAAAGATCCAGCGCCGCGGCGCGATGGCGCTCGACGTCCGACGTCCACGCCCGCAGCCGCGCCGAGAGCCCGTCCGCGTCGTCCGCGTCGTCCAGCAGCAGCGCGTCCAGCGGCGCGGGGATGCGCTCCGCCACCCCCGCCGCGCGGGTGACGATGGCCGGCAGGCCGCAGCAGACCGCCTCCTGCACCGCCAGCCCGTACGCCTCGTAGCGCGTGGGCGCCACGATCGCGTCGGCGGCGAACAGCACCCGCCGCACGTCCGGCTGGAAGCCCAGGAAGCGGACCCGGCGCTCCATCCCCGCCGCCGCCGCCTTCCGCTTCCAATCCTCCAGCTCACTCCCGGAGCCGGCGACCAGCAGCGTCGCGTTCCACGCAGGGTCGCGGGCAAGACGGGAGAGGGCGTCGTGGAGCGTGTCGAACCCCTTCCGGCGATCCCCCAGCGCGCCGACGAACGCCAGCACCGGCGCGTCGCCCTCGATCCCCAGCGCACGCCGGGCTTCCGACCGCTCTTCGGGAGAGGGGGGGCGGAAGCGCCCGGCGTCCGCACCGTAGTAGGCGACGTGGACGCGCTTCGGATCGGCGCCGAGCAGATCCACCGCGTGCCGCGCCGTCAGCCTCGAGTTGGCGATCACCACCCGGGCGCGAGACACCACGGCGCGCTCGTCTCGCCGGGCCTTGCGGGCGGCGGCGTGCTGCACCACGCGGCGCAGCGGCTGTCCCGCGATCCGTGGATGGTACGCGGCGTGGACGTAGTGCAGCCAGGTGGCCATCCCCCCGAAGTTGCCGCCGTTGGCCAGCGCCACGACGCGCCGTCCGCCGCGCGCGGCCTGGTTCCACTCGTGCACCGCCATCCGCGACAGCAAGGGGAAGCCGAGGAGGTGCGCGCCGAAGGGACGCGGCACGGGATGGACCCGGACCCCCGGAAGCGCCGCGAGATCCGGCGCCACGCGGTGCGCGACCAGGTGCGTCTCGCGGCCGGAGCGCGCCAGGTACGAGGCGAGCGCGTGGTTGGCGGCGTCCATCCCGCCGGTGGTGACGAAGTCGCCCGCGGCCACCAGCCACGCGGGCGGCTCCATCGCCTCGGCGGACGTCATCGGCGGCGCCTCAGCGCGGGTGGATGCGCTCACGCAGCGGGCCGCGCAGCTCGGCCCAGCGGCTCACCAGCACGAACAGCGCTTCGCGGCGGCCGTCGCGGCGCGCCAGCAGCGCGGGAACGGCGGCGGCGGCGCCCAGCAGCCGGCCGAGCGCCGTCACCCGGTCGCGCGCGGTGCCGTGGCGGCCCTCGTACACCGCCTCCACCGCCAGCTTGCTCCGCACGATGCCGTAGATCAGCCGGCAGAAGTAGCGCGTCTCCAGCCGCTCGGGGGGGATCAGGTGCCACAGGCGCAGGCAGGGCACGTACATCCGCCGGAACCCCGCGCGCCCCACCGCCACCCCCAGCTCCACGTCGCCGCCCGACGCCAGCGAGCCGGCCAGCCGGTCGGAGAGCACCTGCCCCGCCGCCGCCTCCTGCGCCGCCAGGAACGCCGCGCGCCGCACCCACAGCCCCGCGCCGATCGTCGGCGCCACGGTGGGCGCGGCGCCCCAGTCCAGCACTTCATCCCCCAGCTTGTGATTGATGGCCAGCAGGTGCTCGCGCTTCTCGACGGCCGGACTGGGCTCGGCGCGGTAGCGGGGGAAGACGCGCGAGGTCAGCAGGCCCACGGCCGGGTCCGCGAACGCCGCCACGCCGCAGGAGAGGTATCCGGGCTGCGGCAGGTTGTCGTCGTCCAGGAAGCAGACCGCCTCGCCGCGCGCCTCGGCCACGCCGCGCGCCCGCGCGTGGGTGAGCCCCGCGCGCGGTTCGCGCACCACGCGCACCGCCACGCCGCGCGCCCGCAGCGCCGCGGCGGACGGGTGTGCCTCGACCGCCCCGGCGGTGCCGTCGGTGCTGGCGTTGTCGATCACGATCACCTCGAAGGGCACGCTCCCCGCCTCGCCGAACAGGGCGTGGAGCACGTCGGGAACGCGCTCGCGGCCGTTGAAGGTGGGGATCGCCACGCTCACCGCCGGCGTCCGGGCGGAAGCGTCCGGCGAGACGCCGGTGGTGGCGGGTCCGCCGGGGCCGGTCACAGCAGGCGTTGCTGGAACGGGGACGTCCGCGGGCGCGGCGGACGGGCGGCGGCCAGCAGCGCGGCGTTCAGCAGCCAGAACTCCATCCCCGGCTGCGACACGAACAGCGGGAACGAGAAGGTGAGCGCGAACGCGCCGATCCCGTGCGCCAGCACCACGGTGCCCCAGAACGGCAGGTCCGGCGCGTCGGGAGGCGCGCGCCCCCGGGCCACGTTCCACGCGGCCAGCAGCGCCACGAACACGGTGACGCAGTACAGCAGCGCCAGCGGCGCCCCGCCGTCCACGATCCACCCCGCCCACTGGATCTCCACCCAGGTCACGTACGGGTCGTCGCCGCTGCCGAAGTAGGCGGCGGTCATCCCCCAGTGCCCCAGCCCGGTGCCGAGCGGCGCCTGCGGGAGGGTCTTGTTGATGGCGTCGGAAAAGAAGCGGCCGCGCTCGTTGTAGTACACGGCGCCCGGCTGGCTGGCGGTGAGGGTGGCCATCCGCCGCGCCACCGTGGGCCCGGCAATGGCCATGGCCAGCGTGTAGCCGCCCAGCACCACCGTCAGCGCGGCCCCGCCCAGCATGGCCAGCCGCGGCAGGTCGCGCCGCCACGCCAGCACGGCCACGATCACCGCCAGCGTGATCCCCGTCATCAGCAGCACCGAGCGCACCTGCGACAGGTACAGGCAGGTGAACCCCACCGCCATGCTGGCCGCCGAGGCCGCCATCATCCACGGCGTGCGCCGGGTGAGGAAGAACCCCGTCCCGAACAGCACCGCGTACAGCGCCGACACCGACGAGCCGCCGGGGATGTCGGTGAGGCCCATCGGGCGGAACACCCGCACGCCGCTGGCGGTGGTGATCATCAGGCTGTTGAGGTAGCCCGGCCCCTTGGACAGGATGATGGTGCTGATCGGCGGCTGGAAGTGGCCGGGAAAGTACACCTGCAGCACGCCCAGCAGCGCGCTGGCGCTGTGGAACACCCACATGATCATCGCCGTCTGCCGCACCGCGCGGATGTCGGGCGAGAGCCGGCTCACCCAGAAGATCGGGGCCAGCACCGCCACGTAGAGCCCCGCCTGCGCGCCGCCCGCGGCCAGGTTCACCGTCATGGGGCTGGCCAGCGCCAGCAGCAGCACCCCCGCCACCAGCAGCGCGGGGAGGAACGCCGGGTGCCGCCGCCCGCGCCCGCGCACCGCCGCCAGCAGCAGCAGCGACAGCCCGAACGCCGCCGTGCGCACGAACATGCGCAGCGGCGCGATCCCCGGGATCAGCAGCGCCACCTGGCAACCCAGCAGCAAGCATACGAACACCTGCACCAGCGGCGCGGCCCTGCGCGGCGCCGGTGCGGGCGGCATCGGCTCCACGGCTTCGGCCAGGGCCGGCTCCCCGTTCACCACCGCGCGGGGGGCGTTCACGGCTTCCTCCCGGCCAGCAGCACGTTGTCGCTCAGGCCCCGCGGCCACAGCCGGCTGATCCAGCGCGGGTAGTGGGCGCCGGTCAGCACCAGCCGCCCGCTCCCGCTGTAGCGCACCTGTACGTCCACCAGCCCGCACTCCCCGGCGATGCGGCGCAGGTCCACCTCCAGCAGCGCGGTGATGTGGGCGGGGTACGATCCATCGCGAAAGGCGTTGTGCTCGCCGCGGGCCAGCAGGGTGGCGCGGCTCAGCAGCGAAAGCTGGTTGGGGGTGGTGATGAAGATCCATCCCCCGGGCCTGGCGATACGGACCAGCGTGCGCACGAAGGCGCGCGGGTTCTCCAGGTGCTCGATCGTCTCCACCGCCGCCACCGCGTCGGCCGATCCGTCCGCCAGCGGCACCGCGCCGGAATCCAGGTCCGCCGCCACGAACTCGCCATCGGCGGGAAAGCCGTCGTAGCGCACCGCGTCCACGCCCACGTAGCGGCCGAAGCGGCCGCGCAGGTACGGCCACAGCTTGCCGCTCCCGCACCCTGCGTCCACCAGCGTGCCGCCGGCGGGAACGCGCTCGGCCACGGCGTCCGCCACCATGCGGTAGATGGCCTGGCCGCTGCTCCCCAGGCTCAGCCGCGCGCGCTCCTCCACCGCCTGCGTCACGCCGCCCCCTCGGCCAGGATGGAATGCAGCCGCCGCATCTGCCCTTCCGGATCGCACAGCTCGCGGGCGCGCGCCGGCCCCGCCGCGCCCAGCCGCGCGCGCAGTTCCGCGTCGCCGATCAGCCGGCGCAGCGCGTCCGCCGTCGCCTCCACGTCCGCAGACGGGACGAGCAGGCCGTCCGATGGCGTGACGATCTCCAGCGCGCCACCGGTCGCGGCGGCGATCACGGGCAGTCGGGCGTGCATCGCTTCCACGTAGGTCATCCCGAAGGGTTCCGGGCCCAGGTTGGGCTGGCAGAGCAGCTCCGCCGCCGCCAGCAGCCGCGGCACGTCGCCCCGCTCGCCCAGCCAGTGCACGCGGCCGCCGATCCCCAGCCGCTCCGCCAGCGCGCGCATCTCGCCCAGGTGCTTGAGCTCGGCCGGGCGCTGGGCGCCGCCGGCCAGCCAGCAGGTCCAGCGGGGATCGCCGGCGATCCGGCCGAGCGCTTCGAGGTGGACGCGGTGCCCCTTCCACGGCTCCATGCGGCTGGCCTGCACGATCACCACCGCGTCGTCCGCCGTCCCCAGCTCCGCGCGCACGGCGGCCCGCTCGGCGGAGAAGTCGCGCGGGGCGGGAACGGATGGATACACCACCTCGCCCCGCGCGTGCGGAAAGAGCCGCGGCAGCGTGCCCTGGACGAAGCGGCTGGTGCAGACCGCGAGCCGCGCGGGCGTGCGCCGCGCCATCCGTTCCGCCCCACCGCCGCTCACCGCGTCGTGCAGCCAGAACACGGCGGGGACGCCGGCGCGGCGCACGGCCGGCGCGAAGACCGCCCACGCCCACGCCGAGTGCAGCACCGCCACCTCCGGCCGCGCGCGTTCGATCGTCTCCAGCAGACGCCGCCGCGCGCGCCACACCGTCCACGGCCGGCTCAGCCGCGCGGCGCCGACGGTCTCCACGTGCGCGCCCGCCTCGCGCAGTTCCCGGGCGAGGCGGCCCTCGAAGGCGAGCGCGAACCGCGGCTCCAGCTCCGGAACGCGGTGCCGCTCGCGCGCGAACGTCGCCAGCATCGCCTCCACGCCGCCGTACAGGTTGCCGGCATACACGTGCAGGATGCGCATCAGCCGCCCCGTCTGGCACAGGGAACCGTCGTCACGCGCCGGCACCGGGAGCGGCCTGGGCGGCCGCATAGAGGTTGGCGACCGTGTACAGGCGCCGCTCGTCCTCCGGACCCGGGGCGAAGACGGGCACCAGGATGCGCCGGTACTCCTCGCCCTCGAAGCGATCCAGGTCGGCCCAGGCCGTCGCCAGCAGCGGGCTCGTCAGCACCTTCGCCGCAACCACGGCCGGCCCGGCACGGGGGCGGAACGCCCGATAGCCGAGCGTCGCCCCCCATCCCACGGGAAGCAGCTCTCCCTCGACCACGCCGTCCGTCCACTCACCGCCCAGCGGCGCGACGACGTGATGGTTGGGCTGGCCCGGCGCGAGGGTGCCGTAGACGGCCAGCGTGTGGCTGGGGTTGAAGATGGCCTCCAGCCGCCGTTCGGCCTCGGCCGCGCCGTCCGCAGGCAGTGTTCCGTAGCCTTGCCAGCGCACCTCGTTCGCCGCGGCCACCAGGAGGATGACTTCGGATGGTGACAGCAGGCCGGGAGATCGGTCGTGCATTCCCCACTCATCCAGGAAGGTGTCGTCCTGATTTCTGGAGATCTCGGCGCATCGCACCAGAACCCATGCCTCGTCATCCTGGCGGCATGATCGAGTGGTCGCAGGCCGAAGGATCCGTGGCCGGTCGACGCGAAAACCCAACGGTTAGCGCCTCCGCGATCCCGGATCCTTCGCGCTGCGGCCGGCGGTGCCGACGCGGGTGCAGCGTGGCCGCGCTCGGGATGACGGCACGGGCGGTGTCGCTCGAAACCGCCGCCGTTGCTGCGGCTTCAGCCGCCGGTGCGGGGCCTGCGGGCATTCACGGCCCCTCCACCACGGCACGGTAGATGGGGATCACCTCCGCCGCCAGACGCGCGCGGCCGAAGCGGCGCTCGGCCTTCGCCCGCCCCGCCGCGCCCATCCGCGCGCGCAGACCGGGGTCCGCGGCCAGCCGCCGGACCGCGTCCGCCAGCGCCTGGGGATCGGACGGGGGGACGGTGAGCGCGTCCACGCCGTCGTCCACGATCTCGGCGGCGCCACCCGCCGCCGTGGCGACGACCGGGCGGCCGCACGCCATCGCCTCGGCGATCACCAGGCCGAAGGGCTCGGGCTGCGTGCTGGCGTGCACCACCACGTCCAGCGCGCGCATCGCGGCCGCCGGGTCGTCCACGAAGCCGGTGATCCCCGTCCGCTCCGCCAATCCGGACTGTTCGATCCACCCGCGCAGCTGGCCGGGGTCTTCCTCGCTCCCCGCCGTGCCGTAGATCCGCCCGCCCACGATGTACGCGCGCAGCGGAAGATCGTCCGCCAGCCGCCGGACGGCGTCGATGAAGAGGCGGTGCCCCTTCCACACCCCCATGGTGGCGACCAGGCCCACGCGGACCACTCCCGCCGGCTCCGGCTCCATCCCCGCCAGCGCGGCCAGATCCGCGCGGGGGCCGTCCGGATGGAAGCGGGCGAGATCCACCGCGTTGTACACCACGCGCACGGGGAAGCGCGGCCCGCACACCCGCCGCAGGTCGTCCGCCACCGCGCGCGACACGGCGAGCGCGGCCGAGACGCGGGGAGCGAGGCGGCGCAGCACCCCGGCCATCAGCGCGCGCGTGCCGGTGAAGTCGTGCACGTGCCACACCAGCCGCGCGCCGGGTGGACAGGCGAGCGCCCCCGCCGCGTGCACCTTGAAGCCGTTGGTGTGCACCACGTCCGGCGCGATCCGCCGCAGCAGCCGCCTCAACCGCCCCAGCCACACCGCCCCCGCCGGCCCGGCCGCGACGAGCCGCGCGAACAGCGCCGCGCGCGAGCCGCCGCCGGCATCCCCCGTCCGCGCCAGCATCCCGGGGAGCGGGAGGGGGTGGACCGCGACGCCCAAGTCCGCCGCGCGCTCCGCCAGCGGCCCGGGGCCCAGCACCACGAGATGGAGCGGCCACTCCGGTTCCGCCGCGCGGATGGACGCGAGCAGGTCCAGCAGCACCCGCTCCGCCCCGCCCAGGCGCCCCGTGGCGCTCAGGAAGGCGACCCTCACGGCGCCAGGCCTCTGGCGGACGAGCGGACCTCGTGCCCCCACCGGCGACCGAAGCCGCGGCAACCACCGCGAGAAGCCTCGCAAACCGCGCGAGGCTCCAACCGCTCGATCCTCGTGTCCCCGCCTTGCCTCTCCCTCGGTCGCGCGCGGCGCGGTGGGAGACTCAGAATGACCTCGTCGGGGGAGGTGTGCGAGGAACGGCCACTCGTCGGATCTCCAGGCGCAGTTCCTCCGTTTCCTCCGTTCTTCTCCGTTCCTCCGTGTGACCCCCGGCAGAGCAGGCCCACCGACAGGGCTTCCGGATTCGGCAGGAGACGCCAGGCCAGGCCATGGAAAACGAAGAGGCGCGGAAGCTCGCTCCCGCGCCGCGGCGCAACCCCCACCCGCAACGGACCGCTCCCCCTCATCCGGCCGCGGCGCCGGGGACGGTCACCGGGAGCGGGTGCGCGAGCGGCAGCCGGCGCGGGCCGCGGTCCAGCCACTCGCGCACCGCCACCGCCAGCACGTGCACCACCCGCACCGTGTCGGGAAGGGCGTGCGGGTCGGCGCCGTCGCACCAGGCGCGCAGCACCCACGGGTCGCCGCCGGCGCCGTCCACCGGCACGGGGAAGTCGACCTTCAGCGCCGCCGGGGCCACGCGGCGGGGGAGCGAGTCGCGCAGCCCCTCGTTCGACGAGCTGCGGCACAGGGTCAGGCTCAGCAGCCCCATCACCTCGGAGTTGTCGGCCAGGATCGCCCGCAGGTGCTCCATGCTCTCGGCGTGCGCCAGCACGTGCCCCACGTCGCGCGCGTGGATGCGGTCGCGGATGGCGCGCCGCAGCCGGCCGGGCCCGCTGGCCACCACCGCCCCCGCCTCCACGAACTCGTGGTACCCCAGCCGCTTGATGGCGAAGAGCAGCATGGCCAGGCACACCGCGCCGCCCGCCATGGCGATGAACCACACCGAGCGCGGCGGCGCGAAGAACAGGATCACCCCGAACATCGCCAGCGCCGCCGCCATCACGAACAGCAGCACCGCCGCGCGCGTGTGGGTGAGGCCGATGGCCAGCAGCCGGTGGTGCAGGTGGCGCTCGTCGGCGCCGAAGATCGGCCGGCCGCGCAGCCAGCGGCGGAGGATGGCCAGCCCGGTGTCGAGCAGCGGCAGCGCCAGCATGAACAGCGGCACCACGGTGAGCACCGCGGTGGCGCTCTTGGTGGCGCCGTGCACGCTGAGCACCGCCAGCATCAGCCCGATGAACAGGCTTCCCGAATCACCCAGGAAGATGCGCGCGGGGCGGAAGTTGTAGCGGAAGAAGCCCACCAGCGCCCCCGCCAGCGCCGCGCACACCAGCGCCACCGCCCAGTTCCCCAGCGCCACCGAGATCGCCAGCGTGGTGCTGAGCGCCACCAGCGCGATCGCCGTGGCCAGCCCGTCCAGGCCGTCGATCAGGTTGAAGGCGTTGGTCACCCCCACGATCCACAGCACGGTGACGGGGAGCGACAGCGAGTGCAGTTCCACCGTGCCGAACAGGGTGAACTGCTCGATGCGGAACCCGGCCTCCCACGCGATCAGCGCGGCGGCCACCTGGGCCAGCAGCTTGGTTCTGGGAGGAAGGTTGTAGAGGTCGTCGATCACGCCGGCGCCAAAGGCCAGCAGCCCGGCCAGCAGCAGCCCCACGAAGAAGGTGCCGGGCCGCTCCAGCCCCAGCCCGGCGCCCCACTCCACCGCCGGCAGCGCCAGCAGCACGCCCAGCACGGTGGCGATGCACACCGCCACCCCGCCCAGCCGCGGCACCGGCTTGTGCTCCACCCCCTCGCGGATGCGCGAATGGCCGTAGATGCCGCGCGCCAGCAGGGCTCGCAGCAGCAGCGGCGTCACCACGAAGGCGGTGGCCGCGGAGGCCAGGAAGGCGAAGGGGAGAATCTGCACGCGGATCTCGGAGCCGGCAGAAGGCGAATGCTCGCCGTTGATGGGCGGACAAACAGGTGTATCCGTACCGCCCCGCGCGCATAAAGTTCGCGCCCGCACCACTAAGTCGAAAATTGGAAGGAACTTCGGCGGACCTGTGACAGCACGCTAATACAAGGTCTGCAACACGTCAAGGTATCAGTTCACCCCTCACCCCCACACCCGCGCGCCCACCCGGGACCACAGAGCGTGGCGGATCAGGGGCGTACCAGCCGGGGCGAGCCAGACGCGGACGCGGTGCTCCCCAGCCCGATCTGGCGCGAAGGTGACGCGCCTCGCGTTGCCACGCTCCCCTCCGTTTCCTCCGCTCCCTCGCGTGACCGGCTTGTACGGCATTGGGTCACAGTAGAGACGCCGCCAGGGTACGGGCGGCAAGGCCGATCCGCACCTCCGCACCCCCGCACCTCCGCACCCCCGCACCCTCAGTAGTCGCTCTCGTCGGCTTCGGCGTCCACGCCCAGGTTGACGAGCAGGTCGGCCAGCTCGTACACGGCGTGGAAGTCGTCCACGTAGATGGAGGTGGGCTCGCCGGCGACGGCTTTGTCCGCCGCTTCGCGGGCCTCGAGCATCCCCATCCCCGTGTACTGCTGGATGGTGGATGCGATCGACTCGCGGCTCACGCCGTAGCGCACGCTGCGGATGTGCACCTGCGGCATTACCACACCCCCCGCTCGCAGCGGATCGCGGCGGCAAGGTCGATCCTTCCTTCATAGATGGCCTTGCCCACGATGATTCCGCCGATCCGGGCGCCCGCGCGCGCAGCGGCCTCCACGTCGGCCTGCCCGCTCACCCCGCCGCTCACGATCACCTGCGCGCCCGTGGCCCGGGCCAGCGCGAGCGAGAGTTCGAGGTTCGGCCCCTGCAGCATTCCGTCGCGCTCGATGTCGGTGTGGATGAAGGTGCGCACGCCCAGGTCCACCATCCGCTTCCCCAGCTCGAACAGGTCCACCGCGCTCTCCTCGGTCCACCCGCGCACGGCCGGGCGGCGCCCGCGCGCGTCCAGCCCCACCGCGATGTGCGCCGCGCCCCAGACCTCCACCGCCTGCCGCACGAACGCGGGGTTCTCGATCGCCGCCGTGCCGATCACCGCTCGAAAAGCGCCCGCCTCGAACACCTCTTCCAGGTCCCGGGCCGTCCGCAGCCCGCCGCCGGTCTGCACGTCCAGCCCGGTCGCCTCGGCGATCCGGCGCAGCTGCGCGCGGTTGGAGCCGGTGCCGAAGGCGGCGTCCAGGTCCACCACGTGGATCCAGGCGGCGCCGGCGTCGGCGAACGAACGCGCCACCGCCACGGGGTCGTCGCCGTAGACGGTCTCACGCGCGGCGTCGCCCTTCTCCAGGCGCACGCAGCGGCCGCCGCGCAGGTCGACGGCGGGATAGATGGCGAACTCGTCGGGCGGCGGGCACCCCTTATTCCACACGGCGCCGTCCGCCGCGCCCGCCGCGCTCCGTGCGCTCGCGCTCGGCCAGCCTCACGCCGCCCGCCGCGCGCTCCATCGCCGCCACGCGCGCCTCGACCACCGCGCGGAAGCGGCTCCCCTCCACCGGCTCCGCCTGGATCTCCTTGACCGACGAGGGGTTGACCGGCCGGCCGCCGCTGCGGAACTCGTAGTGCAGGTGCGGCCCGGTCGCCAGCCCCGTGCTGCCGACGTAGGCGATCACCTGCCCCTGGCTCACGCGCGTCCCCGCGCGGACTCCCCTGGCGAAGCCGCGCAGGTGCCCGTAGCGGGTGGTGTAGCCGCGCCCGTGCGCGATCTCGATCAGGTTCCCGTATCCGCCGCTCCACCCGGCGGTCCGCACCACGCCGTCGGCCACCGCGCGCACCGGCGTTCCCGGGCTGGCGGCGAAGTCGATCCCCACGTGCGCCCGCATGATGTGCAGGATCGGGTGGAAGCGGCCCAGCGAGAAGCCCGAGCTGATCCGCCGGAACTCCACCGGCGCGCGCAGGAAGCCGCGCTTCATCGCCCGCCCCTTGCCGTCGTACCACGCGTCCTTGCCGTCGTGGCGGAAGAGGTAGGCGTCGTACAGGTGGCCGCTGAGCAGGAAGCGGACGGCGAGCAGGCGCGAGCGGCGCGCGGTGCCGTCGGGGCGCACCGTGCGCTCGTACAGGATCTGGTAGCTGTCGCCGGCGTTCAGGTCGTTGGAGAAGTCGATGCGCGTCTCGAAGATCTCGTCCGCGATCTGGTCGGCGATCTGGTGCCGCTCGCGGCGCGGGATGTCGCCGTGCCCCTCGCCCAGCGCCTGGTAGAGCGAGCTGCGCACGGTGCCGCTGAACACCGCCGTGTCGGTGTGCACCGCCACGGAATCGACGCGGGCGTGCAGGCCGCCCTTGCGGCCGTCCACGGTCAGCACGCGGTCGGCGTCCAGCTGCAGCGTCATCCGCCGCACGCCGCCGGTGCGCGCGCTGAAGCGCAGGTCGAACTCGCGCCCCTCGCGCACCTCGCGGTCCGCCGCGCTGTCGGGGAGCTGGGCCAGGATCGCCTGCGCCTGCTCGCCGTCCACCCGCAGCTGGTGCAGCAGCTCGGCCAGGGTGTGCCCGTACCGCAGCTTTTCGTGGCGCACGTGCTCCACGGGCGCGGCGTGCGCCTCGGGGAGCCATCTGGGCGGGGCGGGCGGCCCGGGGTCCGAGCGCCGGAGAAACGCTGCGCCGAGCGCGACGGCGAACACGCCCAGCAGCCCGCCCGAGAGCAGGCGGTAGGGATTGGCCATCCAGAGACCTCCTGGTGTGGTTTGCAGCGAGTGGCTGGTACGAGTACGTGCGGGAATGCTGGCTTCCGTGCGGCCGCGGCGGCCCCCCTCGCCCGGCCCCCTCCCCGGCGCTCCGCGGGGGGAGGGGAGCGCTTCGTCGCGGAGGACGGTCACGCGCGATCGTCGGGCGCGCAGTCCGCGGAGGCGGACTGCCGTGGGCGGATCGCCGCAGTGGATCAGACGCTACGATGTCGGGGAATCTGCAACAACATACGTTCCCCGCCCTCCACGCGCGAGCCCCACGAGATGAGCCGCCGATGAAGCCGCGCTGACGTAGCCGCGCGAAGCGCCCCCGGGTCCCTCCCCCAGGTAGTTTTTGGGGGAGGGACAGGCGTTCAGGACGCGGCGCAGCCGCGCCTGAACGCCAGGGTGAGGGCCCGCGCGGCGCCGCGGACGCCCGGTCCCCCAACCGCCACGCAGCGGCCCCGCCCTGCCCCGGCGAGGTCCGCTGCGCCCGAATCCTTCCGTCCCGCGGATCCCTCCCGGCGCCGTCAGTCCATCTGGCGGCGGATGAAGGTGGGGATCTCGAGGTCGTTGGGCGGCGTGCGCTCGGGCTGGCGCGGCGGCACGGGCAGGCGCGTGACCGGCGTGCCCTGCTCGCGCGGCGGCGGGGGCGCGTGGTGGTCGCGCGCCGGCGGCGGCGCGTGCTCGCGCTCGCGCGGGGCGAAGGGCGTGGGCTCGCGCTCCGGCGTGCGCGGCGAAAAGGGCGGGTGCGCGTCGCCGCTGGGCATCACCACGCGCGAGCCGGTGATCGGCCGCACGTCGGCGCGCGGGGCGCGGAAGTCGGCGCGGATCACGTTGTCGTGGCGCTCGAAGATCGGCTCGGTCTTCTCGAACCCGGTGGCGATCACCGTCACCCGCACCTCCTCCTTCATCCCGCTGTCGTGCACCGCGCCGAAGATGATCTCGGCCTCGTCGCCCGCCGCTTCCTGGATGATGGAGCTGATGGTGGTGACCTCGTCGATCGCCAGGTCCATCCCGCCGGTGATGTTGATCAGCACCCCCGCCGCGCCGCTGATGGAGATGTTGTCGAGCAGCGGCGAGCTGATCGCCTCCTGCGCCGCCTCCACCGAGCGGTTCTCGCCCCGCCCGAAGCCGGTCCCCATCAGCGCCGCGCCGCGGTTGGACATGATCGTCCGCACGTCCGCGAAGTCGACGTTGACCTCGCCCGTCACGCGGATCAGGTCGGAGATCCCCTGCGTGGCGTGCAGGAGCACCTCGTCGGCCTTCTTCAGCGCGTCGCGGAACGACGTGCCCTTGCCGACGACGGAGAGCAGCCGCTCGTTGGGGACCACGATCATGGTGTCGGCCGAGCGCTTCAGCTCGCTCAGGCCCTCTTCGGCCTGGCGCATCCGCTTCTTCCCCTCGAACAGGAAGGGCTTGGTGACGATGGCGATGGTGAGCGCGCCCATCTCGCGCGCCATCTCGGCGATCACCGGGGCGGCGCCGGTGCCGGTGCCGCCGCCCATCCCGGCCGTGATGAACACCAGGTCGGCGCCTTCCAGCGCCTTCCGCATGTCCTCGCGGTTCTCCTCGAGCGCCTGGCGCCCGATCTCGGGGCGGGCGCCGGCGCCCAGCCCGCGGGTGAGCTTCTGGCCGATCTGGATCTTGACCGGCGCCTTGCTCTTCTTGAGCACCTGGGCGTCGGTGTTCACCGAGATGAACTCGACCCCCTCGAGGTCTTCCTCGATCATCCGGTCCACCGCGTTGCCGCCGCCGCCACCCACGCCCACCACCTTCATGCGGGCGTTCTGGGGCAGGGTCTCTTCGTACTCGAAGATCATCTTGGGTTCGCTCCTCCGGTCGCGTGGGAGGGTCCGCCGGCAGGTTCAGGTATGCACGTGTCCAGGGCCGTGAACCTCAGAAGAAGTCCGCGAGCCAATCCTTCATCCGCCGCAATGCGCCGGAAACGGATGCTCCGGCCGCGGCGCCTTCGGGTGTATCGTTGATCAGTCGGCGGGAGCCGTAGATTGCGAGCCCTGCGGCCGTAGCAAACTTGGGCCGGCGCACCGAATCCGCAAGGCCACCAAGGCCGTCTCCGGGCACCCCGATGCGCACCGGAGCCGCGAAGCTGCGCTCGGCCAGCTCCACGATCCCCGCCAGGCTGGCGCCGCCGCCGGTCAGCACGATCCCGCCCCCCAGCGCGTGGGCGAAGCCGCTCCGTTCCAGCTCGGCGGCCACCAGCCCGAAGATCTCGTCCATGCGCTGCTCCACGATGTGCGCCACCAGCTCGCGCGCCACGTGGCGGGTCTGTCCCTGCGCCGGCCCCGCGATCTCGAAGGTCTCGTTCGGATTGACCAGTTCGGCCATCGCGCTGGCCCAGCGCTCCTTGGCCCGCTGCGCTTCGGCATAGGGGAGACTGAGCCCCTTCGCCAGGTCGTTGGTCACCGTCGACCCGCCCCAGGGGAGCGAGGCGAGATGACGGATCTTCCGCTCGTGGAAGACGGCGACGTCCGTGGTCCCCCCGCCCAGCTCCACCAGCGCCGTGCCGATCTCCTTCTCGTCGTCGCTCATGACGGCGAGGGACGATGCGATCGGCTCCAGGACGAGTTCGGCGACGCCGTAGCCCGCGCGGGTGACCGACTTGCGGATGTTCTGCGCGGCGCTGGCCGACCCGGTGACGATGAAGACCTCGGCCTCCAGCCGCATCGCCGCCATGCCGACGGGGTCGCTGATCCCGCCCTGCGCGTCCACGATGTACTCCTGCGGGATCGCGTGGATCAGCTCGCGGTCGGCGGGGATGGGGACGGCGCGGGCGACTTCGTTCACGCGCTCCACGTCGGCCGCGCTCACCTCCTGGTCGCGCGACCCCTGCTGGCGTCCGACCGCGACCACGCCGGTGGACGGCGCCGCGTGGATGTGCTCGCCGGCGATCCCGGTATGCAGCTTGTCGACCTTGACCCCCGCCATCAGCTCGGCCTCCTTCACCGCCTTGCGGACGGCCTCGGTGGTGGCCTCGATGTCGGTGACGATCTCGCGGCGGATGCCGGTGGTGCGCGCCTGCCCCACGCCCAGGATCTTCACCTGCGCGCGCGGCCCGGCCTCGCCGTCCACCTCGGCGATCACGACGGCGGTCTTGCTGGAGCCGATGTCCAGGCCTGCAACGACGGTTGGGCGCATCCGGCCGGTGCCGTGGGTACGGGTACGAAAAAGGTACGAGGTACGGGGTACGAAGTACGGAACCGCGTCTAGCCCTTCCTGCTCACCACCACCTGGTCGTCGTAGCGGGCGTCCACCACCACCCGCGCGTGCGTCGTGTCGGCCGCGATCCGGCCGGCCACGTCGTCGAGCGCGGCGCGCAGCCTCACCAGCGCCTCGGGGCCGATCCCGTCACGCACCAGCACGTCGGCGGCGGGGCGCGAGAGGACCAGGCGCGTCTCGGTCTTCGACAGCGGGCGGAGCTCGCTCACGCGGGCCATCAGCGCCGGCTCCAGCTCGGCCAGCCGCGCCGCCTCGGCCAGGGCCGCCCGCGCCTCGGCGTCCGTGATGCGCTGGCGGGCGTCTACCTTCACGCGGCCGGTGTAGAGCGGCAGGTCGAGCCCCGAGCGCGCCGCGTCCACCGCCAGCACCTCGCCGTCCGCCGTGGCCGGGCGCAGCACGCCGGCCTGCACCAGCGCCGCGGGGGTCTTCTCCACGATGCGGATGCGCAGCGTGCGGGGCCACACGCGGATCACCTCCGCGCCGGCCACGGCGGGATGCTTCCGCAGCGCGGCCACGAAGGGCGCGGGATCGGCCCAGACGTTGGTGCCTACGCGCACGCCGCTGGCGCGCAGCACCTCGTGCGGGGGAAGGAGCCGCGCGCCGGAGACTTCCACTCGCTCCGCGGCGAACCACTCGATCCGCTGCCCCAGCGGCGGCGCCCAGTACGGGAACGCGGCCGCCACTCCGCCCACGATGGTGGCGGCGCCGAGCAGGACCGCGGTGCGGCGCCTCATCGCCCGGCCCCGGCGGGGGCTTCGAGGAGGGCCAGCAGCTCGCGGCTGGCCTCGTCCAGGTTGCCGGCGCCCATGGTCAGACAGAGATCCCCGGCCCTGAGCTCCTGCGCGACCGCGTCCACGATCCGGGCGCGGTCGGGCACGTAGCGCACGTCCACGCCCGCCTGGCGGGCCGGCGTCGCGATCATCTCGCCGGTGACGCCCTCGATCGGTTTTTCGCGCGCGGCGTAGATGTCGGTCAGGAACACCACGTCGGCCCCGGCCAGCGCGCGGCCGAACTCGCCGGCGAAGTCGCGGGTGCGCGAGTACAGGTGCGGCTGGAAGACGGCCACCAGGCGGCAGCCCGGATGCGCGGCGCGCGCGGCACTCAGCGTCGCCTCGACCTCCGTCGGATGGTGCGCGTAGTCGTCCACGAACAGCACCCCCGCCGCCTCGCCCACGCGCTCGAAGCGCCGGTCCACGCCGCCGAACTCCGCCAGCCCGCGCTCGACCGCGCTCCAGCCGATCCCGAAGCGCCGGGCCACCGCGACCGCCGCCAGCGCGTTGCGCACGTTGTGCAGCCCCGGCGCGGCGATCCGGGCGCTCCCCAGCACCTTCCCCCGCTCGCGGACGGTGAATCGCGTCGCCGCGCCGTCGGACACCACCTCTTCCGCGCGCAGCATCGACCCCGCGTTCAGCCCGTAGGTCATCACCCGCTCGGGGCCGCCGCGCAGCCGGTTGGCCAGGCGGCCGGCGCCGTGGTCGTCGGCGCAGCAGGCGATCATCCCGTCGTCGGGGACGGATTCGGCGTAGGTGAGGAAGCTCTCCTCCACCGCCTCCAGCGAGCCGTAGATGTCCAGGTGGTCGGCCTCCAGCGTGGTGATGACGGCGACGGTCGGACGGAGCTGGTGGAACGAGCGGTCGTACTCGTCGGCTTCCACCACGTACAGCCTGTCGCCGCCGCGGCGCAGGTTGCCGCCCCACGCGGGGACGTGCGCGCCCACGAAGCCGGTGGGATCGAGCCCCGCCGAGGCCAGCACCGTGGTGGTCAGCGTGGTCGTGGTGGTCTTCCCGTGCGTTCCCGCGATGCCGATCACCGTGCCGCGGTTGACGATGCCACCCAGCGCGGCGGCCCGCTTCACCACGGGGATGCCGCGCGCGCGGGCGGCGGCGATCTCGGGGTGGCCGTCGGCCACGGCGGCGGTCATGACCACCGCCAGCGCGTCGGCGACGTGGGCGGGATCGTGGCCCTCCACCACCTGGGCGCCGTGGCGGCGCAGCAGGCGCGCGGCGGCGTTCAGGTGGTCCTGGCACCCCGTCACGCGGCCGCCGGCCAGCAGCAGCATCTCGGCGAGCGGAGCCATCCCCGCCCCGCCGATGCCGACGAAGTGCACCGGGCCGCTCCGGGCCAGTTCCACGAGATCGAGTTCGGTCACGATTCTAGCGTTCCATCCCTTCCGGGGCTACGAAACTTCTGCGCGGTTTCCGGCTCCGCGAACAGGTGCGTTCAACTGCAACGGGTGCGTGAGTGCGCAAGTGCGTCAACTGCAACGGCCCGGTCCACGTCCCCTCATCCGTGCGGCCGCGGGGCCCCCGGCGGCCCGACTCCCATCCACCCATCCCCACCCGCCACCGGGGGCGAACCCGCAAAGCCGCGGACGAACCGCGGGCGGACTTCGTGTGGTCGTTGCGGCGAATTCATTCGCCCGTCCCCAACCTCGGCCCCCGCCACGAACTCGCACTCACCCACTGGCGCACTCACGCACCCGTTTGGCGGTCCTTACTCCCGCACCAGCCTCAACAACTCCGCCGCGATCCGGTCCGCCGCGTCGGGCTGGCCGCGCTCCTTCGCCTTCGCGGCCAGGCGCACACGGTCCTCCGGGTCGGCCGCGAGCTTCATCATCTCGCCCCACAGGCGGCCCTGGCCGAGCTCGGCCTCGGGCACCAGCAGCGCGGCGCCGGCGTCGGCCAGGGCCACCGCGTTGTGGTGCTGGTGGTTGGCGGCGGCGGTGGGGAGCGGCACCAGGATCGCCGGCACGCCCCAGGCGCAGAGCTCGGCCAGCGACATGGCGCCCGCCCGGGCGATGGCGAAGTCGGCGGAGGCGAGCGCGCCGGGCATGTCGGTGATGTACGGCTGCACCTTCACCCACTCCGGCCGGCCGATCTCGCCCAGCTTGGCCTGGATGGAATCGAAGTTCGCCGTCCCCGTGGCCCACAGGATCTCGAACCCCGCGGGCGGCGGCGGCAGCCGCTTCTCGGCCACGCCGCGCAGGTCCGACAGCAGCGCCTCGTTCACCGCGCGCGCGCCCTGCGAGCCACCCGTGACCAGGCAGACCGTTCCGCCGGCGAGTCCGAACCGCCCGCGCGCCTCGGCGCGGCCGACGTGGAAGTCGGGCGGGGTGATCGGGTTGCCGTACTCGAACACCTCGGTCTTCGGGCCCGGCTTGAGGTACTTGCGCGCCTCGGGGAAGGCCAGGTGCAGCTGCCGCGCGCGCCCCGCCAGCTTGCGGGTGACGAAGCCCGGATAGCTGTTCTGCTCCTGCAGCGCGATCGGCACCCCGCGCAGCAGCGCGTAGAACACCGCCGGGCCGCTGGCGTATCCCCCCGTCCCCACCGCCACCTGCGGGCGGAAGGTGCCGAAGATGCCGCGCAGCCTCCCCCACGCGCCGAACATCGCCGGCACCAGCTTCCAGTTCTCCCACGGCCGCGCGCGGCGGATCGGCTCCAGCGGCAGCAGCTGGTGCCGCACCCCCTTCTCCGGGAGCACGCGCGATTCCACGCCGCGCTGCGCTCCCACGAAGTACGTCTCCGCGTCCGGGTCGGCGCGCTTCACCGCGTCGCCCAGGTTCAGCGCGGGGTACAGGTGGCCGCCGGTGCCGCCGCCCGCGAACAGGATGCGCGCGCTCATGCGGCCGCCTTCCTGGTCGCCCGGGCCACGCTCAGCAGGATGCCCACGGCGCAGAACTGCGCCAGCAGCGCGCTGCGGCCGTAGCTCATGAACGGCAGGGCCACGCCGGTCGTCGGCAGCAGCGACAGCGCCACGCCCATGTGCAGGAAGCCCGAGACGGCGATCATGTTGGTCATCCCCACCGCCAGCAGGTAGCCGAAGCGGTCGGGCGCGCGCGCGGCGATACGGTACCCCACCCACAGGAACCCGGCGAAGATCGCCACCACCAGCACGATCCCCAGCAGCCCCCACTCCTCGGCGATCATCGAGAAGAGGAAGTCGTTGTGCGGCTCGGGAAGGAAGCCGAACTTCTGCCGGCTCCCGCCGAACCCCACCCCTCCCAGCCCCCCGGAGCCCACCGCGATCAGGCTCTGGTAGATCTGGTAGCTCACGCCGTTGGTGTCGGCGGTCGGGTCCAGGAAGGCGGCGATGCGCTGCATCCGGTAGCCGGCGTGCGTGATCTGGTGCCACACCACCGGCACCGCCAGCAGGCCGAAGAAGATGAAGTGCCCGATGCGCGCCCCTCCCGCGAACAGCACCAGCGCGCTGAGCAGGAGGAGGAGCAGCGCCGCGCTCATGTTGGGCTCGGCCAGCACCAGCGCCACGATCGGCAGCCACACCACCAGGAAGGGGACCAGCCCCTTGCTGAGCGAATGCAGCCGGTCCTGCTTCTTCACCGCCAGCGCCGCCGTCCACACGATCAGCGCGATCTTGGCGAACTCGCTGGGCTGGAAGCTCACGCCCAGGTTGAGCCACCGCCGCGCGCCGTTGAGCCGCGGCGCGATGGCGTGCGTCCCCGGCATCACGATCACCAGCAGCATCGCGCCGATCACCAGCAGCATCGGCCACGCCCACAGCCGGAAGCGGCGGTAGTCCACGCGCGAGAGCACCGCCGCCAGCACCGCGCCCATCAGCGCGCCGATCAGCTGGTTGAGCGCGAAGTAGTGCCCGGGCAGCCCCTGCGAGCGCGCCATGAACGCGCTGGCGCTGTACATCTCGATCACCCCGAAGCAGAACGCCACCAGGGTGAGGCTCACCAGCGCCCGGCTCTCCCACGTCTCGGCCAGCGCCGCGTCCACCGTCGCCGGCGCCTGCGCGCGCGTCCGGGCGCGGGGCGGGACGACCGGCTGCACGACGGCAGCGCCGCCCTTCGGCTTGCGCCCGAGCAGGGCCACGCCGCTCATGCCGCGGCCTCGGCGAAGGCCGGCTGCGCCACGCCGGTCACCAGCTCGGCGAAGCGCTTGCCGCGCTCCTCGTAGTTGGCGAACTGGTCGAAGCTGCTGCACGCGGGGGAAAGGAGGACCGCGTCGCCCGGCCGCGCGATCTCGCGCGCCCGCCGCACCACGTCGTCGAATCCGCCGTGCACGCGCTCCACCGGCGCCTTCCCCGCCAGGTCGCCCTCGATGATCGGCGCCGCCTCGCCGTAGGCCAGGATCGCCTTCACCCGCCCCAGGTCCGGGAGGAGCTCGGTGTACGGCTCGCCCTTGTGGCGCCCCCCGAGAAGGAGGACGGTGGGGCGCGTCATCCCACGGATCGCCACCTGCGTGGACGCGATGTTGGTGGCCTTGCTGTCGTTGATCCACAGCACGCCGTCGACCTCGGCCACGGGCTGCAGCCGGTGCGGCGGCGCCTCGAACGTCTTCAGCCCCCGCGCGATCGACTCCGCCGACGCCCCCGCCAGCCGCGCCGTGATGGACGCGGCCAGCGCGTTGGCGATGTTGTGCGGCCCCAGGATGCGGAGCCGGCCGGCCTGCAGCACCCGCTCCTCGCGCCCCGGCTCCAGCCGCAGCGTGAGCCACCCGTCGTCGCTCAGCCAGCCGCCCAGCTCGCCGGGCCCGGGATGGCTGGCGACGCGGAAGTAGTAGCGCGTGCCCGGCGCGCTGCCGGGAAGCTCCCGCGCCTTCAGGTCCTCGCCGTTCAGCACCCAGCGGCTTTCGCCGGTGGCGTTGCGGAAGAGGTGGGCCTTGTCGGCGTAGTAGCTGTCCAGGCTGGTGTACCAGTCCAGGTGGTCGGGGGCGAGGTTGGTCAGCACCCCGATGCGGGGGTTGAACTCGCGGATCCCGCCCAGCTGGAACGAGCTGGTCTCCACCACGGCGATGCGGGGCTGCGGCTCGCGCAGCACCAGCTCGCTGAGCGCGGTGCCGATGTTGCCGCCCACCGCCGCGTCCTCGCCGTGCTCGTGCAGCAGGTGGCCGATCAGCGAGGTCACCGTGGTCTTCCCGTTGGTTCCCGTGATGGCGATCACCGGGCACTCCAGCAGCCCGAAGGCGAACTCGATCTCGGGGATCACCGGCACGTGGGCGATCTCGGGCGCGCGCAGCACCGCGGCCGACGGCGGGATCCCGGGCGAAAGGACGATCTTCTCGCAGCGGGCCAGCTTGCGCAGGTCGTGGCGGCCCACCTCGGCCAGGCCGTGCATGGCGTTGATCTGCTCGGCGGCGCGGCGGGTTTGCGGGGTGTCGCTGGCGTCGCTGGCGTACACGCGCGCACCGCGGGCAAGCGCGAGCTTCGCCGCGGCCAGGCCGCTGCGGGCCAGCCCCAGCACCCCGATGGTGTGTCCTGCCAGCGATGTCGTCATCCGTGCCTCACCGCGTTTCGATGTGCCCGCCGAACCGGCGCGCTCACGCACCCGTTCACGGCCTCCGCCCGCGCGGCACGCACCCGGCCCTTCATCGGATCTTGAGCGTCGCGAAGGCGACGAGCGCGCACATGATCCCCATGATCCAGAAGCGGATGATCACCTTGCTTTCGTGCCACCCGATCTGCTCGAAGTGGTGGTGCAGCGGCGCCATCCGGAAGATCCGCCGGCCCGTGCCGGTGCGGTTCCTGGTGTACTTGAAGTACAGCGTCTGCAGGATCACGCTCATCGCTTCGGCCACGAAGATCGCCCCCACGATCCCCAGCAGGAACTCGGCTCGCAGCAGCACCGCCACGCAGCCGAGCACACCGCCGATCGCGAGCGACCCCGTGTCGCCCATGAACACCTCGGCCGGGTGGGCGTTGAACCAGAGGAACCCCATGCACCCCCCCGCCAGCGCCACCAGGAAGATGGCCACCTCGCCCGCGCCGGGGATGTAGAAGAGGTTCAGGTAGTTGGCCGCGTCCACCCGCCCCAGCACGTAGGCGAAGAAGGCGAAGGTCACCGCCGCGATCGCCGAGAGCCCCGCCGCCAGCCCGTCCAGCCCGTCGGTCAGGTTCACCGCGTTGCTGCACCCCACGATGATGAAGGTCACGAAGATCACGTACAGCGGCCACCACATGCTGATGTGCACCGTCTTGAAGAACGGGATCTGCGTCCAGGCGTGCGGATAGCCGGGGATCCCGCTGTCCACCGCCGGGATCAGCCGCGGCAGGAACACCAGCGCCAGCCCCAGCAGCAGCCCGGCGCCGGTCTGCCCCACCAGCTTGTAGCGCCCCTTCAGCCCCTCGGTGTTCTTGCGGGTGATCTTCAGGTAGTCGTCCATGAAGCCCAGCCCGCCCAGCCAGCACAGGGTGATGATCACCGCCCAGGTGTTGAACTGGTCCAGCCGCGCCCACAGCAGGGTGGGGATCACCGTGGCCAGCACGATCAGCACGCCGCCCATGGTGGGGGTGCCGCTCTTGCCCAGGTGCGTCTGCGGGCCGATGGTGCGGATCACCTGCCCGGCCTTCAGCATCCTGAGCCGCGAGATGATGGAGGGGCCGAACCAGAACGCCACCAGGAACGCGGTGACCACCGCCCCCGCCGCCCGGAAGGTCACGTAGCGGAACACGTTGAAGGCGATGTTGTGCTCGGACAGCGGCACCAGCAGGTGGTAGAGCACGGTCAGCTTCCCGCGTGCGCGGTGGCGGTATCGTTCGCGAAGTCGTTCTCCAGCAGCGGGATCAGCCGCTCCAGCGCCACCCCGCGCGATCCCTTGAGCAGGATGGTCTCGTTCCCCTTCAGCCGCGGCCGCAGCGCCGCGTACGCCTCGAGCGGGTCTTCGACCGCGATCACGCCGTCCCCCGCCCCCAGCTCGCGGACGGCGGCGACGAAGTCACCCGTCGCCACCAGCCGGTCGATCCCGTTCCCCAGCCTGGACAGCGCGCCCTGCACCACGCCGCGGTGCAGTTCCGTCGCGTGGCCGCCCAGCTCGCGCATGGTGCCGAGGACGGCGACCTTCTCGCCGTCGGACGGAAGGGACGCCAGCAGTTCGATCGCCGCGCGGGTGCTGGGAGGGTTCGCGTTGTAGCAGTCCGCCAGCACGTTCAGCGTGCCCACGCGCCGCCACTCGCTGCGCATCCTGGGTGCGGGCATGGCGGCGATGGAGCGGGCGCTCTCCTCCACCGAAACACCGAACTCCGTCGACACGCCCAGCGCGATCAGCGCGTTGCGGACGTTGTGCATCCCCGGCAGCGGCAGGTCGATGCGCACGCCGCGGAAGGTCCACCGCGTGGCACCGCCCGGCAGCACCTCGACCCCCGCCTGCCCGCCCTCGGGCCGCACGTCCGCCTCGGTTTCGAACCCGGCCACGCGCAGCCGCATCCCGCCGATCACCCGCTCGGCGCGCTCGGGGAGCTCGGGCGGGTCCTCGGCGACGACGGCGATGCCGCCGGTGCGGAGGTGGGAGAGGATCGACAGCTCTTCCTCCAGCACGCCCGCGACGGAGCCCAGCCCCTCCAGGTGCTCCTCGCCGATGGAGGTGATCACCACCGCGTCGGGCTCCACGATGGCGCCCAGGAGGGCGATCTCGCCCGGCTCGTTGGTGCCGACTTCGACGACGATCACTTCCGCGTCGTCCGGCGCGGCCAGCAGCGTCAGCGGCGCGCCCACCTGGTTGTTCAGGTTCCCCGTGGTCGCGTGCACCCGGAAGCGGGGCGAAAGCGCGGCCCGCAGCAGGTCCTTGGTCGTGGTCTTCCCGTTGCTCCCCGCGACCGCGACCACCCTGCCGGCCAGCGCGCGGCGGCGGTGCCGGCCCAGCGCGCCCAGCGCGTGCAGCGTGTCGCCGACGACGTAGTAGACCAGCGACTCCGGCGCGCCTTCGGGGATGCGCGAAACGACGGCGCCGGTCGCCCCGCCCTCCGCCGCCTCCCCCAGGAACTCGTGCGCGTCGAAGCTCTCGCCCTTGAGCGCGACGAACAGCGACCCGGCCCCGATCTTCCGCGTGTCGGTGGAGACGCCGGAGAAGAGCTGGCCCGCCGCTGCCGGCCGTCCCCCGTCCTCCGTCCCCCGTCCCCTGCCGTCACGGACGCGTTCCAGCGCCCGCGCCACTTCCTCCGCCGTCCAGCGGAACCCGCTCAACCGGCACCTCCACTCGTTCGCCGTTCGGACAGGACCTCGCGAACCACCTGCCGTTCGTCGAACGGACGCTTCTCCGTGCCCACGAACTGGTACGTTTCGTGGCCCTTGCCGGCGAGCAGGACCAGGTCGTCCCGGGCGGCGTTCAGGAGGGCGTGCTGGATGGCCTCGCGGCGGTCGGGAATGCGCCGGCGGGGTGCACGTCCCATGCCGCGTTCGATGTCATCGATGATCGTTTCCGGGTCTTCCGTGCGCGGGTTGTCACTGGTCACCACCGCCACGTCGGCCCCCTCCGCCGCGATGCGCCCCATCTCGGGGCGCTTCCCCGGATCGCGGTCGCCGCCGGCTCCGAAGACGACCCACAGGCGGCCGCGGACGAGCGGGCGGAGCGCGCCCAGCGCCCGCTCCAGCGCGTCGGGGGTGTGCGCGTAGTCGATCAGCACCGTGGCGCTGAACGGCGGGCCGCTGACGCGCTCCAGCCGGCCCGGCACCTGCGGCAGCGTGGCCAGGCCGCTGGTGATCTCGCCCGCGCTCCACCCCAGCGCCCAGAGGACGGCCGCGCATCCCAAGGCGTTGGAAACGTTGAAGCTGCCGAACAGCGGCAGCGCCACGTCCGTATCACCGGAGGGGGTGGAGAGGATGAATTCCATCCCCCCCGGCCCCACCCGGATGTCGCGCGCCCTGACGTCCGCCGGGGCGGAAGTGCTGAAGCGGACGACCCGGCAGTTTCCCGATGCCCCCACACCGTTCCATGCCGGATCGTCCGCATTCAGCACGACCGCGCCCGCGGGCTTCATCAGCTCCACCAGCCGGAGCTTGGCCGCGCGATACTCCTCCATCGTCCGGTGATAGTCCAGGTGGTCGCGCGTGAGGTTGGTGAACAGCGCCGCGTCGAAGCGGGCCGCCGCCATCCGCCGCTGGTCCAGCGCGTGCGAGCTCACCTCCATCGCCACCGACTTGACCCCGAGATCCACGTACTGCCGCAGCCAGCGCGCGGCCTCCGTGGGACCCGGCGTGGTCAGCCCCTCCGTCCCCGGGATCACTTTCCCGTCGTGGTCCACCGCCCCCAGCGTGCCGATCGACCCCGCCGGCGCGCGCCGCCCCAGCAGGTGCCGGAGGATGGCGGCGCTGGTGGTCTTCCCGTTCGTCCCGGTGATGCCGACCAGCGTCAGCTCGTTCCACGGGTTCCCGTAGACCTCGGCCGCCGCGAAGCTCGCCGCCAGCCGCCCGTCCTTCACCGCCAGCTGGGGGATGCGGACCGCATCGTCCGTCCGCTCCACCGTGGCGCCCACCGCGCCCCGCGCCGCCACGTCGGCCAGAAAGGCGTGGCTGTCGGATGCGGTCCCCGGGTAGGCGCAGAAGAGCGACCCCGGCCGCACCTGCCGCGAATCGGTCCACGCGCCGGCCACCGCGCGCCCGGCCTGTTCCGGGGGGAGCCGCCCCTCGGCCAGCAGCCCCTCGCGCTCCAGGCGGATCTCGATGCCGCCGAGCGTGGTGCGGGCCGTCACGCCCCCTCCGCGACCACGGTCAGCGTGTCGCCGCGCGGGAGCACCGCGCCCGCCGCGGGGAGGGTCGTCTTCACCTGGCCGCCGCCCTGCACCCGCACGTGGAAACCCAGGGCGTGCAGCCGGCGCGCGGCGTCGCGCAGCGGGAGGCCGGCCAGGTCGGGCACCGGCACCGGCTCCCGGTCGCTCCGCGGCGCGGCGGGGATGCGGTTGTCGAGGAAGACGTAGGTCCCCTCGCTCCCCCCCACCGCCGGCTCGTCCGCCACCGCCTGCGCCGCGGGCACCGGCGCCGGCCCGTGCGTGCGCATGGCCAGCAGCGCGCGGCGGTCGAGTGACGGAGAGCGCGCGGCCAGGATCGCCTGCAGCGTGGCGCGGGTGACCGGCGCCGCGGTCAGGCCGCCGTAGTAGTCGCCCTGCGGCCGGTCGAGCTTCACGTAGATCACCAGCTGCGGCGCCTGCGCGGGGAAGAAGCCGACGAACGACGAGTTGTACTGCCCCGCCTCGTAGCGCCCCCCCGCCCCGGTCCGCCGGCTGGTCCCCGTCTTCCCGGCCACCTCGAACGTGGACAGCTGCGCCTTGGTCGCCGTCCCGTCCGCGACCACTTCCACCAGCACGTCGCGGAGGGCGAGGGCGACGTCTGCGGGGATCACGCGGCGCACCTTGCGCGGCTCGCGGCGCTCCACCACCGCGCCCTTCGCGTCGCGGACTTCGCGCAGGAGGCGGGGCTCCATCAGCACGCCGCCGTTGGCCAGCGCGCCGTACGCCATCGCCATCTGGATCGGCGTCACCGACAGCTCGTAGCCCATCGCCAGGCTGGCGGGCGTGAACGGGCTCCAGCGGTCCGGACGGGGGAGGCGTCCGCCCGACTCCACGGGGTATTCGACCCCCGTCGGGGTGCCGAAGCCGAAGTCGCGCAGGCAGGCGTACTGGTCGGCCGGCGGGAGGCGGTCGGCGAACTTGCTCATCACGATGTTGCTGCTCACGCGCAGCCCGTCGCGCAGCGTGAGCTGGCCGTACGCGTGCACGTCGGTCACCGTGCGGCCGTTCGGCATCGTCCAGCTGCCGTTCTCGGCGAACACCTGGTCGGTCAGCGCCGCGCGGTGGCGGGCGAGCAGGGTAGCGACGAAGAACGGCTTGGCGATCGACCCCGGCTCGTACGGCTCGATGAAGGCCGACAGGTCGCGCGAGCTCCCGCGCTTGCTCACCGCCGCCAGGATCTCGCCCGTCCTCGGGTCCGCCAGGATCAGGTCGCCGCCGGCGGCGCGGGTGGCGCGCACCTGCTCGTCCAGCGCCGCGTCCGCGATCTCCTGCAGGTCGAAGTCGATGGTGAGGACGACGTCGTCCCCGTCGCGCGGCTGCACGGCGGGGAGGCTCACCGACGCCTCCTTGCGCCCCAGCGCGTCGCGGCGCAGCACGCTGAAGCCGTCGGTGCCGCGCAGCAGGCTGTCCATCGCCTGCTCGATCCCGCCCTGCGCCCGCCCGTCCGCGCCGACGCCGCCCAGGACTTCGCGGCCCACGTCACCCTGGGGATAGAAGCGCTCCAGCTTGCGCTCCACGTAGATCCCGCGCGCGTCGCCCAGCGCCCGCCGCTGCTCCACGCTGAAGCGGCCGGGGAGCACCGCCCACTTGAGCCGGGGGTCCGTCGCCCGCCGCGCGGCGGAGCGCGTCATCCCCACCCCGCGCATCAGCCGGCGCACCGTCTCGTCGCGGTCGCGCAGCTCGCGGGGGGCGATGGAGACGGCGAAGGTCTCGCGCGTCAACGCCAGCGGCACCCCGTCGCGGTCGTAGATGGCGCCGCGGCGGGCGGGGAGGGGCGCGGTGGCCTGCTGCTGGCGGCGGGCCTCCTCGCGCCAGCGGTCGCCCTCGAACCCCTCCAGCTGCACCGCGCGTCCCACGATCAGCAGCGCCGCGACGCCCACGGACGCCAGCATCGCGCGGCGGCGCAGCGCCAGCCGCGCATCCGTCGGCGCCTCTCCCGGGCGGTGCGCGCGGGTGCTCACCGCTCCTCCGCCCTGTCCGCGGACGCGGAATCGCCCGGCGCCGCGCCGGCGGGGACGGGGAGCATCACCACCTCTTCGTCGCGCGCCACGTGCATCCCCAGCCGCGTCTGCGCGTAGGCCACGATCCGCTCGCGCCGCTGCAGGGCCAGGATGCGGTTGACCAGCTCGTCGCGCTCGGCGCGGACCACGGCCGCCTCCTCGCGCAGCGCCTGCACCTCGCGGAAGCGCTCCACTCCCACCGTCTGCCGCCAGACGACCGAGGCCAGCGCGGCGGTGAGGACCAGGGCGTACGCGGCCCAGGCCAGGCGCGCACGGCGGCGGGCGCCGCGCGCTTCGGCGGCGGCGCGCGGGGCCTCCCACGGCGACGGGCCGGGGGCGCGGCGGCTCACGCGTGCCTCCAGGCACGCAGCCGGGCGCTGCGGGCGCGCACGTTCCGCTCGATCTCGACCTGCGAGGCGGTGATCGCCTTCCGCGCCAGAGTCTCCCCCCGCGGCACACCTCCGCAAACACACACGGGAAGCCCCGGAGGGCAGGTGCACGCGCGGCTCCAGTCGCGGAAGGCGTTCTTCACCAGCCGGTCCTCGAGCGAATGGTAGCTCAGGATCGCGAACACCCCGCCGGGGGCGAGGGCGTCGCGGAACTTCGGCAGCGCCGTCTCCAGCTGCCCGATCTCGCCGTTCACCGCGATGCGCAGCGCCTGGAAGATCCGGGCGAGGTCGCCCGCGTCGCTGCGGGGGATCGCCCGCCCCACCGCCTCGGCCAGGTCGTCGCTCACGGCGAAGGGCCTGCGGGCCCGCATCTCGCCGATCACCCGCGCCAGCATCCGCGAGCGCTTCTCCTCGCCGTACTTCCAGAACACGGTGGCCAGCTCGGCCTCGTCCAGCTCGTTCAGCAGGTCCGCCGCGGACGGTTCGCTCGCCGTGGCCTGCGCCATCCGCATGTCCAGCGGCGCGCCGGGGCGGAAGGTGAACCCGCGCTCGCGTTCGTCGATCTGGTGCGAGCTGATCCCCAGGTCCAGCAGGACGCCGTCCAGCGTCCCCTCGGCCACCCCCGCGGCCTCGACCGCCTCCGCGAACGGGCTCTTCACCAGCCTCACCCGCCCGCCGAAGCGCTCCAGCCGCTTTCCCGCCTCCGCCAGCGCGTCGGGGTCGCGGTCGACGCCGATCAGCCGCGCGTCGGCCCCGCGCTCCAGCAGCACCTGGGCGTGGCCGCCGCCACCCAGCGTGCCGTCCAGGTAAAGGCCGCCGCGCTCGGGGCGCAGGAAGCCCATCACCTCCTCCACCATCACCGGCGCGTGATAGGCGGAGGCGTAGTCCATCACGCCGCGCTCCGCTGCCTCAGCGCCGTCCAGGTGGTGAGCGTGCTGCGGCAGGCGCGGCACAGGCACCAGTCCGCGCCCAGCCACCCGTCCAGCTCGGGAATGGACTCGAACGGGCCCAGGTGACGGTCGAGCGCGCAGGGCGCGGGGCGCGCGTCGGCGCGGCGTGGCTGCTGGGGCGTGGCGGTGTGGATCATGTCGCCTCCGCGGACCGGGTTCTGGTGCTTCAAGCGAAGATCTGGTGCATGAAGCGCTCGGCGTCGGCCGGGGGCGCGGCGGTGGCCGCGCGGAAGCGCTCCGGGTCCCACAGTTCGATGCGGTCGATGGCGCCCACCACCAGCGCCGGCCCCTTGATCCCCACCGCCTCCTGCAGCCGGCGCGGCACCAGGATGCGCCCCTGCTTGTCGGGCGCCGCCTCTACCGCGTTGGCGGTCACGCTCAGCACGTACGGCCGCGCCGCCGGGTTCAGCCGCATCATCTCGCGCAGCCGGTCCTGCACCTCGGCCCAGCTCTTCTCGGGGTACAGGGTCAGGTTCTCGGGGTAGGCGTGCACCAGCACCAGGGTCTGCTCGCCGCTCTCGCGCCGGAACTGCGCGGGAAGGCTGAGCCGATCCTTTTCGTCGATCCGGTGCTCGAAGCTGCCCAGGTACCCGGTCATCCACCCTCGCGAGGGCGCGTGCCCCTCAGTTCCCCACTAGACCCCACTCTTCCCCACCGCGACCCAAGCTAACGCGGGTTTCCGGGCCGTCAAGGCGAAGATATGCCGAAGAATCGGTGCGGAGGTGCGGGGGTGCGGAGGTGCGGAAGTACTTGATTGCAGCGGGATGCGGCGATCGGGTGGGGAGAAGTGGGGGAGAAATGGGCGCTCAGGAGATGTTTACGGAGCTTTCCAAGGTCCTTCGTCGATTTGGTTGTAACTCGATCGCACCGGAACTCGTCGGCGAGTGGCTGCACGCTCCGAATGCGCTGGGTATCGAAATTTTTTTGGAGAGACCCCTTCGACCCCGCGGTCCCTCACGGAAGGCCGGCTGTCTCAATGGATCGATCAGGGATCACGAGGCGGGTCCGGTCGTCGTGCACGTCCCGCGCATCGACGGCTGGACTGCGCTCATTCGCCGGATCCACGAAGGCTGCGGAGACGCACCGGGGACCGGGGGTGCTCGATTCCCCCTGATGACGCAGTTGAACGAAGCCTTCAAGCACGGACGACGGGGTGAACGACGGAATCGTGTGTTCCTGCGAAAAATTTCGATACTCAGCGCATTCGGATCCTGCAGCCACTCGCCGACGAGCTCAGGTGCGATCAGGGTGTACCCCAATCGACGAAGAACCAGATTTTACCGATCTTCCCTCACGAAGCCGAGAATCACTGCAGTTCGGGAGAAGACAGGCGTCCATGAGCCGAGCCCGGCCCGTCGCTTCCATGTACGCCTTTGCCCGCTTGGCCGGCTGAGGGTCATGGCCCCCGAGTCGCTGGGGAGTTGTTCACCGGGAGCAGAATCGAACAGAAATGGACAAACCTTGACGGCGACGGCGGGCGTGATTAGCTTGGTGGCGTTCGGAACGTGTTCGGGGCGACTTCGTTCAGGAGGGGCGATGGTTTCCGCGCATGACGTGGCGGCGTACGTCCTGGAAAAGCTGGGCCCCCTGTCGGCCATGAAGCTCCAGAAGCTGGTGTACTACGCGCAGGCTTGGTCGCTGGTGTGGGAAGACCGGCCGCTGTTCGGCGAACGCATCGAGGCGTGGGCGCACGGTCCGGTGGTCCCCGAACTCTACCAGGCGCACCGGGGACAGTTCGACGTGCGGGGGTGGCCGCGGGGGAACGCCGCCCGGCTTGGCCCGGACGACCGCGAGACCGTGGACGCCGTGCTCGACTACTACGGCAACCGCAACGCCCAGGTGCTCAGCGACTGGACGCACAGCGAAGATCCCTGGCGGCGCGCCCGCGCCGGCCTTCCCGACGGCGAGCGGGGGAACGCCGAGATCACGCTCGACTCCATGATGGAGTACTACAGCAGCCTCTGAACGCCGGGATGGGAAAGAACAAGCACCCGCATTCGGCATTCGACCGGGGCGACCGCAAGGCGCCCCGGTCCGCGTTTGGCGATCCGGGGGAGAAGCGCGCTCGCGGCGAAGCGCCCAACGTGCTTCGCCGCGCGCCGCTGTGGGCGTTCCGCATCGTCGACCTCGGCGGGCCGTGGTGCTGGAGCGCACTCTCGGGCAGCGACCTTGCCCAGGTGCTGCAGCGGCTGAAGCAGCTCGAGTCGATGACGTGGGCCGAGATCGAAGGCGGCGAGCATCATTTCGTGGACGTGGCGGGGTGCTCCAAACCGGCGCGCGACCGCCTGCAGGCGCTGAAGCACGACGACACCCCCTCGCTGTTCTCCCTCCGCATCACGGGACGGCACCGGATCTATGGCATCCGCAACGAACACGTCCTCGGCTTTCTCTGGTGGGACCCCGAGCACGAAGTCTATCCATCGCAGAAGAAGCACACCTGAAGCTTCTCCCATCCATCGGCTCCCAGCGAAGGCGGACTACACCACCCTGCGTGCTCCCCGCCCCGTCGCTGTCGAGAAATCCGACACCCGGCCGATTGTCCCGCCGCCACACGCAAATCCAGAGTCCGCAACGGCTTCGGCGTCCATCTATCGGACGTTCTGCTGATACGGCGCTCGCGCGTGTAAATCGACCTATCTACCCATCTTGAAACAACTTAGGCGTGATGCACGGATGTGGTCCGCGCCCTGCCAAAGGGACGGGCGACGCTGGCCCGGCCAGTCGATCCCGCCCCGCCCGGGCGAACCTCATCCAACCCCTCAGGAAGTACAAGAGAGCCATGAAGATCATCCGGTACGCCGTGCCCGCCCTCGCGCTCGCCGCCCTTTCGGCCGGCAGGGCCGCCGCGCAGAGCGCCACGCAGGACGTTTCGTTCGAGGTGCAGGCGATCAACCAGATCACCTTCAGCGGGAGCCCGTCGCTGGTGATCAGCACGGCCACCGCCGGCAGCGCGCCCACCAGCGCCACCGCGAACGCCACCTACGCCATCACCACCAACGAGACCGACCGCAAGATCACCGCGGGGATCGACAGCGACATGCCGGCCGGCACCACGCTCTCGGTGAGCCTGGCCGCGCCCAGCGGCGGCGCCAGCGCGGGCGCCGTGCAGCTCGGCACCACCGCGCAGGACGTGGTGACCGGCGTGAGCACCGTGAACGCCAGCGGGCTGAACGTGACGTACACGCTGCAGGCCACCGCCGCCGCGGGCGTCGTCCCCGCCGGCACGCGCACCGTGACCTACACCATCGTCGCCGGCGCCTGATCCCGGCACCGGGCCAGGGCGGGCGCGGCGGTGACCTCCGCCGCGCCCGCGCTTTTCTTTCGCATCCGCAGCCATCGCATCCGAAGAACCGTCATGATCCGCCGCATCCTCTCCATCGCCCTGCCGCTGGCCGCCCTGGCCGCGCCCACCGCCGCGCAGATCACTGTGCTGGGCAGCGGCGTGGAAGAACGCACCGCGCAGCCGGGCGAGACGTACTCGGGCACCCTCCGCCTGCGCAACGAGGGGCGGCAGACCGAGGAAGCGCGCGTCTACCTGACCGACTATTCGTTCGCCGCCGACGGGCGCACCGTGTACGCCGCCGCCGGGTCGCTGCCGCGCAGCAGCGCGCGGTGGATCGCCTTCACGCCCAGCCAGGTGCGCCTCGCCCCCGGCGGCGAGGCGACGGTCGGCTACACGGTCACCGTCCCCGCCGGCGCGGAGCTGCACGGCACCTTCTGGAGCCTGCTGATGGTGGAGGGGATCGCGCACGGGAGCCCCGAATCCAGTACGGCGGCCCCGGCGGCGCGCGTGCGGATGGGCGTGCAGCCGTCGATCCGCTACGCCGTGCAGATCGCCACGACGATCGGCGCCGGCGCGCCGCAGGTGCGCTTCGCCAGCGCGCGGGCGTACGCGGCGGGGACGGGGAAGGTGCTGGAGGTGGACGTGGCCAACGCGGGCGAGGTGGCGTACCGCCCCGAGATCCGCGTGGAGCTGTATGACGAGGGCGGGCACAAGGCGGGCGCGTTCACCAGCCGGCGCGGGCTGCTGTACCCCGGCACCTCGCTGCGCCAGACCTTCGAGCTGGGCGCCGTTCCCGCCGGCACCTACCAGGCGCTGGTGGTGGCCGACGCCGGCGGCGACCAGGTGTTCGGCGCGCACTACCGGCTCAAGCTGTAGCCATCCGGTCGATGGCTCGACGGCGGTTCGCCGCGCTGTTCATCGCCCCGCTCGTCTCCACCACGCTCGCCGCGCAGGCGCCCGTGGTGGTGCGGGTGGGGCCGCTGCGCGTGCAGGCGGATCCGGGCGCGCCCGTGACCGCCGCCTTCCGGGCCGCCAACCCTTCATCCACGCCCGCGGTGGCGGACGTGCTGCTGCCGGGCGGCTGGCCGTCCCTGTCGGCCGACGCCAACGCGCCCATCGAACACGGCGCCTCCGCCGTCCGACTGGTCGCGACGATGATCCCCCGCTCCGCCGCGGCGGGTACGTACGTGGTGCGCTACCGCCTGCGCGCCGGCGCCGCGTCCGCCGCGGACAGCGTGATCGTGGCCGTGCGGCCCCGCCCCGCGCTGGAGGTGACGGTGGAAGACGCGCCACGCTTCGCCGTCTCCGGCGCGGAGTACCGCGTGGCTTTTCGGGTGATGAACCGCGGGAACGGCCGCGCCACCCTCCGTATCGCCACGACGGGAACGCTCGGGTTCGCGGCGCGGCCGGACGCGCGCGTGCTGGAGCTGGCGGCGGGCGAGAGCCGCATCGTCCGCGTCGCCGTCGCCACCACGGCCCTGGCCGGCGCGCCCAGCCACCGCGTGACGCTGGCGGCGAGCGGCGACGGCGTCTCGGCGGCGGCCACGGCGCGGGTGGAGCTGGTGTCGCGCAGCGCGCGGGCGGCGAACGCCACGCACGCGCTCCCCGTCCGCGTCGCCCTGCGCGCGGGGTCGGACGGGAGCGGCGGCGTGCCGGCGGAGGTGTACGCGTCGGGGCCGATCGCGCCGAACGGGCCGCGGGTGGACCTGTTCTACCGTGGCCGGGGCGCCGCCGCGCCGCAGTTCGGCGAGCAGGAGCAGCGCTCGCTCAGCGTCCGCGGCGCGCGGGGCGAGGTGCGGCTCGGCGACCAGTTCTGGTCCGCGTCGCCGCTCACCGCGCCGGGGCGCGCGGGCTACGGCGCGGGCGGCCGGGTGAACGCCGGCGCGGTGTGGCTGGAAGGCTTCTCCGCGCGCAACCGCTTCGTCCCCGGCGGGCAGCGCGTCACCGCGGGTACGATCGGGGTGGGCGGGCCCGCCGCGTCGCTCGCCGCCAACTACGCCGCGTCGGGCGATGGGAACGCGCTGTCGCTGCGCGGCCGCGTGCAGCCCGCCCGCGGCGTGAGCGCGGACGCGGAGTACGGCGCGAGCCGCGATGCCCGCGCCGCGTACGGGCACCTGCGCGCCACCCGCCCCGGCGCCTGGGTGGACGCGCGCGCGATCGGCGCGGACCGCGGCTTTCCCGGCGAGCAGGGCGGGCACTCGCTGGTGCAGGCGAACGGCGGCGCGCGTCCCCTGCCGTGGCTGGCGGTGCGCGGCGCATACGAACGCGAGCGGCGGCGGGACACGCTGGCCCTGGCGCTCCCCGGCACCGAGCTGCGCTCCACCACCGCGTCCGCCGGGGTGACGGTCGGCGGAGTGATGACCGTGGAGCGCCGCGCCCGCTCCCAGGCCGGCGAGTCCCCGGCCGGCGCCTGGGCGCGCCGCGCGGAGACGTGGTACGCGTCCGCCACCCTGCGCGCCAGACGATGGGTCTTCGGCGGCGGCGGCGAGGCGGGGACGGTGGAGGACGAGCGGACCGGGATCGACTCGCCGTACCGCCGCGCTTGGTTGCGCGCGGGCGGCACCGTCGCGGGCCAGTCCGTCTCCGCGGGGATCGAGCGGACGACAGGGACGAGCGTGGAGACCGGCGCGGAGCAGGACCGCGTCGCGGCGAACCTGAGCGCGACGGTGCAGGCGACCTCATCCACCCGCATCTCGCTCCTGGCCCAGGCCGGGGCGACGGACTGGATGGAGCGCTCCGACGGGCTGGTGGACGCCGCCGTGGAGCAGCAGCTCCCCGGCGGGCATTCGATCCGGCTGCGGGTGCGCGCCTTCCCCTGGGCCGAGCCGGGGCGCCGCCGCCCGCTGATCTACCTGGACTACGCCGTGCCCCTGCGCGTGCCCACCGGCCGCGACCGCGCCTCCGGCGGCGTGAGCGGCCGCGTGGTGGACCAGGAGAGCGGCCGCCCCGTGCCGAACGTGCTGGTGCGCGTGGGCGATCGCGCCGTGGTGACGGACGGCGGCGGGCGCTGGGCCGTCGTTGGCCTGCCGCCGGGCGGCTACACGGTGGAGATCGACCCGGTCAGCGCCGGCGTCGGACGAGTCGTGGTCCGTCCCGACGCGCTGACGGTGCAGGTGGCCGGCGGCGAGACGCGCGCGGTGGAGGTCGGCGTCTCGCGCTCGGCCAGGGTGAGCGGCCGGCTGGTGGTGACCGACCCGGAGGAGGACGAGGACGGCATCGGCGGCGTGGTGGTGGAGCTGCGCGGCGGAACGGAACGGCGGCGGCGGATGACGGACGCGCACGGCGCCTTCCTCTTCACCGACCTGCCACCGGGGGATTGGACCATCGCCGTCGTGGGCGACGGCCTCCCCGCGCACCACGCCCTGGAGCGCGAGACGACGGTGGTGACGCTCGGGCCGGGCGACGAGACGGAGCTCACGCTGCGCGCCGCCCCCCGCCAGCGCGCGCTGCGCATCGTGGCCGGCGGCGACCTCGTCCTTGGCGGCGAAGCCGCGAAGGGAAGCGAGATCGTGCTCGGCGACCAACCGGCGACGAGCAATGCATCGCCCACTGCGCCGCGTCCGTCGCCCGTGCTCCCGGGCCTGTTGACGATGCCCACGCGTTCGGCCGCCCCGCGGCTCGCCGGCCGTCCCGCCCCCACGGCGCCGCGGCCGCCCGTGCCGACCGCCGCGACGGCATCCGCCCCACGCGAGCGGGCGGTGATGCGGGCGGAGGCGCGTCCGTGGCGCGAGCGGGGCGAGTCCGGCTTCGCGGACTGGCCCAACGACAGCTACGTGGTACGCGAAGGCGACGAGAGCCTGACCGCCATCGCGTGGCTGGTCTACCGCGACGGGAGCCTGTGGCCGCGGCTGTGGGTGGCCAACCGCGACGTGCTCGCCACACCCGACCGGCTCCGCCCGGGGATCGAGCTGCTGGTGCCGCCGCCCGGCCCGCTCACCGCCGACGAGCGCGCCGCCGCCCGCGCCTGGCGCGAGTCCCCGCCGCGCGGACGGTAGACGCGGCGAAGCGGGCGCACCCGGCCAGGGCGCGCCCGCTTCGTCTGCCTCGATCCGAAAGCCGGCTACGAGGGGCCCGAGCCGGAGGCCAGCCACGCCAGCGCCTCGTCCCTGCGGCGGAACACCTCGATGTGGTTGCCGCGTCCCTCGCTCATCATCTGGAACATGCGGGCCAGGCCGAACACCGCGTCGGCCGGCGCCACCACCGCCACGCGCACCGGCTTCTTGCGCGGCACGGCGGCGCGCGCGCGGATGGTCTCGGTGGAGAGCCCCGCCGGGTCCAGCGCCGACGCATCCACCAGCGCGGGCCACGTTCCGTCGAACGCCGGGTCCTGCCGCAACCGTTTGCTGAATGCCTCGAGGTCGGCCCCGGTCAGCACCCCCGCCAGCTCGATCATCAACAGCCCGCGGTCCACGTCCAGCTCATAATTCGCCGGCATCCAGCTCTTCTCTTCGCGGTGAGTAGGGTCGTTGGACAATGTGCGTCGTCCGCCCCCACTGCGCCAGTGTGTGTACGACGGCCGCCGTCCACCGCGCCGGAGTGCTTCGCTTTATCCCGCGGCGGCCTGGGCCAGCTCCACCACGCGGTCCGCGCACCCCCACGAGAGCGTGACCCCGGCGCCGCCGTGGCCGTAGTCGTGGATGATGGTGGCGCCGCCCACGCTCTCCGCCTCGAGCCGCACCTCGGGCCGCCCGGGACGGAGACCGACGCGGTGCTCCAGCACGCGCGCGCCGGCCAGCGCGGGGACGGCCGCGGCGCAGCGGCGCACGATCGAATCGGCGATGGCGGGATCGGGGCGGGTGTCTTCCTCGCCCTCGTCGGCGGTGCCGCCCAGCACGCAGTCGGCGCCGCGGGGGATCACGTAGAGCAGGCCATCGGGATCGTACTCGTCCAGCCAGAAGGAGCGCAGGCCGGGGTTCGCCACCCGCACGATCTGCCCGCGCACGGCGCGCATCGCCCCGTCGCCCGCCAGCTCGCGCGCGCCCATCCCGGTGCAGTTCACGACCAGCGGAAACTCGCCCGCCACCTCCGCCAGCGAGGCGACGCGCGCGATCTCCACCGTGCCGCCGTGCTCGGCGAAGCGCGCGGCCAGCCAGCGCAGGTAGACCGCGGTGTCGGCCACGGGCACGGTGAACGCCCACCCCACGCGCCCCGCCGGCACCTCGTCCGCGCGCGCCGTGCGGAAGTCCGGGATGTGCGCGGCCCACTCCGGCGCGATTTCCGGGTCCGCGCCGATCGGCAGGAGCTCGATCCCATGCGTCATCCTTACGCCGGTGGACGGGTCGGCCGCGAGCCTGCGGAACATGGCGTAGCTGCGCTCGCCCCACTCCGTCACCAGCGCCTGGGGACCCACGCGGTACGGGTACCAGAGCGCCGCGGCGACGGCGGACGTGGTGCGCTCCGGCGGGTCGGCGGCACGCACGTGGACGCGCCACCCCGCCTCGCGCAGCCGCACCGCCGCCGTCAGCCCGATCACCCCCGCGCCGATCACCAGCGCCTCGCGCTCCACCATCCGCTCACCTGCTCGTGGTAGACACCAGAAACGGGGGTGCGGGGG
>Ga0070662_100000074_pt1 | contig 54943 bp, 57 predicted proteins | sample KBSC53metaG_FD_65648 | JGI IMG/M metagenome (GOLD analysis project Ga0070662, IMG submission 65648) | Corn rhizosphere microbial communities from Kellogg Biological Station, Michigan, USA - KBS C5-3 metaG | ecosystem: Host-associated > Plants > Roots > Rhizosphere > Soil ...
TGGTAAGAGTAGCAAAAAAATCAGGGGAGGAAATTAAGTAATGGCAACTACAACATACGTTCCAAGACTAAAGTCAAAATATAAAGACGAGATTCGCACTGCGCTGAAAGAAAAATTTCAGTATAAAAGCGTAATGCAGGTTCCGAAGCTGGAAAAAATTGCGATCAACCAAGGTGTTGGCGGTGCTACAACCGACAAAAAATTGATTGAGAACACCATCAACGAACTGAGCACTATCACTGGTCAGCAAGCGGTGTCTTCAAAATCAAAAAAGGATATATCTAACTTCAAATTGCGTAAAAACATGCCGGTAGGCGTACGTGTAACTTTGCGCGATAACAATATGTATGAGTTCCTTGATCGTTTGATCGCTGTGGCTTTGCCACGTATCCGTGACTTTAAAGGCATCAACGATAAAGGTTTCGACGGACGTGGAAACTATACACTGGGTATTACAGAGCAAATCATCTTCCCTGAGATCAACATCGACAAGATCAACAAGATCCAGGGTATGGATATTACCTTTGTAACCTCGGCTACCAATGACGTTGAAGCATTGGAACTGCTGAAAGAATTTGGTTTACCATTTAAAAATCAGAATAAATAATGGCTAAAGAAGGTGTAAAAGCACGCGAAGTAAAACGTGCGAAATTAGTAGCTAAATACGCTGAAAAAAGAGCAGCCCTTAAAGCCGCTGGCGATTATGCAGCATTAGACAAATTGCCTAAAGCAGCATCTCCGGTAAAACTGCACAACCGTTGCAAACTCACCGGCCGTCCGCGTGGTTATATGCGCCAGTTCGGCATCTCACGTGTAACATTCCGTGAAATGGCACTGGAAGGCAAGATACCGGGGGTTAAGAAAGCCAGCTGGTAAGCAGAGACTAGAGATTAGTTAATCAGAGATTAGTTGTCAAATTGGTCAAACTAATCTCTAATCGCCAATCTCTGATCACTAATTGAATATTAATCGATGGCAGGTCTACGGATACCACCATCATAAACAACAAATAATGAATACAGATCCAATCGCAGATTATCTTACAAGAGTAAGGAATGCTATTAAAGCCAACCATAGGGTTGTTGAAATTCCTGCATCAAATCTGAAGAAGGAAATCACGAAAGTGCTTTTCGACAAAGGTTACATTGCCAATTTTAAGTTTGAAGACAATGGTCCTCAAGGTACTATTAAAGTAGCTTTGAAATACCATCCGATAACTAAAATCCCTGCTATCCGCAGCATTTCGCGCATCAGTAAACCAGGTTTGAGAAAATACGCAGGTACGGCAAATTTGCCACGTGTATTAAATGGTTTAGGTATCGCTATCTTGTCAACCTCTAAAGGTGTAATGACCGACAAAGAGGCCCGTCAGCAAAACATCGGCGGCGAGGTATTGTGCTACGTTTATTAATCAATAGAGGAGGAATTAACTAATGTCAAGAATAGGAAAAGCACCTATAGCAATACCTTCAGGAGTTACCATTACCGTATCTGACGCAAACGTTATTACGGTAAAAGGACCTAAAGGCGAATTGCACCAGGCGGTTGATAGCGATATCACCGTAGCGCAGGAAGACGGCCATTTATTGGTTCAACGTCCTTCTGACCAGAAACGCCACAAAGCATTGCATGGTTTATACCGTGCGCTTTTAAATAACATGGTTGTTGGCGTAACCCAGGGTTATAAATTAGAACAAGAATTAGTTGGTGTGGGTTACCGTGCTACTAATACTGCCAACACTTTAGACCTTGTTTTAGGCTACTCTCACCATTACGTGTTTGAATTGCCTAAAGAAATTAAAGTTTCAACCACTGCTGAGAAAGGTAAGAACCCTACTATCATCTTAGAATCAATCGACAAACAATTGATCGGCCAGGTGGCTGCGAAAATCCGCTCGCTGCGTGCTCCAGAGCCTTACAAAGGTAAAGGTATCAAGTTTGTTGGCGAAGTGTTGAGAAGAAAAGCAGGTAAATCAGCATCTAAAAAATAATCGTCATGACAGGTAAATTATCAAGAAGAGACAGAATTAAAAAGGGGATCAGAAAGAGACTTTCAGGATCTTCAGAGCGTCCGCGCTTGTCAGTGTACAGGAGCAACAAAGGTATTTATGCCCAGATCATTGACGATGTAACCGGAAAAACTATCGTTTCAGCTTCATCTTTATCAAAAGATTTCGCTGCAAAAGGAACTAAGTCAGACCAATCTGCAGAAGTAGGCAAGGCAGTTGCTGCCAAAGCTATTGCTGCAGGTATCAAAGATGTAGTTTTTGATAGAAATGGTTACCTATATCATGGCCGTGTTAAATCATTGGCTGAAGGTGCACGTGAAGGCGGTTTAAACTTTTAATAGTAAAGAGAGATGTCAACAATCAACATAAAAAGAGTAAAAACCAGCGAGATCGAATTGAAAGATCGCCTGGTGAGCATACAACGTGTTGCCAAAGTAACCAAAGGTGGCCGTACTTTCAGCTTCTCTGCTATCGTAGTAGTAGGTGACGAGCACGGTGTTGTAGGTTACGGTTTGGGTAAAGCGAAAGAAGTTACCGAGGCAATTGCCAAAGGTATTGATGATGCTAAAAAGAATTTGGTAAAAGTGCCTATCATCAATGGTACTGTACCTCACGAACAATATGGTAAGTTTTCAGGCGGTTTTGTTTTTATTAAACCTGCTGCGAACGGTACCGGTGTAATTGCAGGTGGTGCGATGCGTGCCGTATTAGAGTCTGCAGGTGTACACAATGTATTGGCAAAATCAAAAGGCTCATCAAACCCTCACAACGTGGTTAAAGCAACTGTATCGGCATTATCACAAATGCGTGATGCTGTTACTGTAGCACAGCACCGCGGAATTGAATTAGGAAAGGTATTTAACGGATAATCATCATGGCAAAGATCAAAATAACCCAGATTAAGAGCGTGATCGATAGAAGTGAGCGCCAGAAAAAAACTGTTGAGGCTTTGGGCTTGAAAAAGATCAACCACAGCGTTGAAGTAGAAGCTACTCCGGCTATCATCGGTATGGTACGTAAAGTTAATCATTTGGTAGCGGTAGAAAATATTTAATATCATGAATCTAAGTAACTTAAAACCTGCAGAAGGTTCTACTAAGAATAGTAAAAGAATTGGCCGTGGTACAGGTTCGGGCCGTGGCGGCACGTCAACCCGTGGTCACAAAGGTGCCGGTTCACGTTCAGGTACAAGCACTAAAGTTGGTTTTGAAGGTGGCCAGATGCCATTGCAGCGCCGCCTACCAAAAGTGGGCTTCAAAAACCCTAACCGTGTAGAGTACGTTAGCGTAAACCTGGATGCTTTACAAAAATTAGTAGACGATTATAAAGTTTCTGCAATTGATTTTGCAACTTTGAAAGAACATGGTTTAGTTTCGCGTAACGACTTGGTTAAAATCCTGGGCCGTGGCGAGCTGAAAGCCAAGTTGGAAGTTAAGGCTCATGCTTTTTCTGCAACAGCACAAAAAGCAATCGAAGCCGCCGGAGGTACTATCGTTAAGTTGTAATTTCAATGAAGAAATTAATCACTACATTATCCAATATTTGGAAAATTGAAGATTTAAGAGTGCGTCTTACTAACACACTCTTATTTCTTTTAATATACCGCATAGGCTCATACGTGGTCCTGCCAGGTGTAAACTATGCAACCCTTAATACCCAGAAGGCGAAAGAAGGCTTGGTAGGCTTGCTGAACATGTTCGCGGGAGGTTCGTTCTCACGCGCCTCTATTTTTGCGTTAGGTGTAATGCCTTACATTTCGGCATCTATCGTTGTGCAGTTGCTCGGTATAGCGGTGCCATATTTCGCCAAATTGCAAAAAGAAGGTGAAAGCGGCCGTAATAAGCTAAATCAGTGGACACGCTATTTGACAATCGGTATTACTGCATTGCAGGCGTACGGTTATGTGCACTCACAGATCAATGCTGACCAGATCAGCCCGGCTATCAGTATGTTTGCATTTAACGTCCTGTCGATCTTTGTATTGACTGCAGGTACATTATTCGTAATGTGGCTTGGTGAAAAGATCACTGATAAAGGTATCGGTAATGGTATCTCCCTGATCATCATGGTGGGTATTATCGCTAATCTGCCTGGTGCCTTTCTGGCTGAGTTTGACAAACGTGTTAACGGCCAGGGTGGTTTGATCACTTTCATCGTTGAAATTGTAGCTCTTATCGGAGTAGTAATGTTCACTATCCTGATCGTTCAGGGTACACGTAAAATTGCTGTTCAATATGCAAAACGTATTGTTGGTAATAAACAATATGGCGGTGTGCGTCAGTATATCCCGTTGAAAGTAAATGCTGCAGGTGTAATGCCTATCATCTTTGCACAAGCGTTGATGTTTATTCCTGCTACCATTCCGCAGTTCTTCCCATCAACCGGAACTAACCCTGTGGTAATGGCTTTGGCTAACTACAACTCATGGGAGCATAACTTACTATTCGCATTTCTGATCATTATCTTTACTTATTTCTATACAGCTATTACGGTTAACCCTAACCAGATGGCTGAGGATATGAAGAAGAATGGCGGATTTGTTCCGGGTGTTAAACCAGGCAAATCAACAGCTGACTTTATTGATGGTGTGATCTCAAAGATCACTTTACCGGGTTCGATATTCCTTGCGATCATCGCTATCATCCCTGCTTTTGCAACCATAATTGGGGTAACCAATGTGTTTGCAAGATTTTTCGGTGGTACGTCGCTGATCATTCTTGTAGGTGTGGTTTTAGATACTTTACAACAGATTGAAAGCCATTTGCTGATGCGTCATTACGACGGTTTGATGAAAACCGGCCGTATCACTGGTCGCACAAGCATCCCTACGTCGGCAGGAACGACTCCTCCGGTTATTTAATTTTATAACATGTCAAAGGTCCATTATAAGTCTGTCGAAGAGATAGAACTCATAAGAAAGAGCTCTTTACTTGTTTCCAAAACACTGGCCGAGATAGCAAAAGTTATCCGGCCAGGTATAAAAACTATTGAATTAAATAAACTAGCCGAAACTTTCATCCGCGACAATGGCGGGATACCTGCATTCCTAAACTATAACGGGTTCCCTTATTCATTGTGTATCTCGTTGAATGATCAGATTGTACATGGTTTCCCTGGTCAGCATGTACTGGTTGAAGGGGATTTGGTGTCGGTTGACTGCGGTGTAATTCTCAATAAATATTTCGGTGACTCAGCTTATACCTTCGCCATCGGCGAGGTGGATGAGGATGTTAAAAAGCTGATGCGTGTTACCAAAGAGTCGCTTTACCTCGGTATCGAAAAAGCGGTAGTTGGTCAGCGTGTCGGCGATATCGGTTATGCCGTGCAGGAACATGCCGAGAAGAATGGTTTTGGTGTTGTAAAGGAATTGGTCGGCCATGGAGTAGGTTTGCGTCTGCATGAAAAACCGGAGGTGCCGAATTACGGAAAACGTGGTTCGGGCATTAAACTGGAAGAAGGAATGGTAATCGCGATCGAACCGATGATCAACGCAGGCAGGGCAGGAGTAAAGTTTTGGGAGGATGGCTGGACAGTATCTACTGTCGACAAAAAGCCATCAGCGCATTATGAGCACACGGTAGCTATAAAAAAAGGGAAAGCAGATATACTTTCGAGCTTCGATGAGATTGAAGAAGTTTTGAAAGAAAAAGTTAAATAATTTAAAAATTATTGCTTATCTTTGCAACCCGGTTTTAAAGCGGATAATAAAGTAATAATCAGTAAAATATGGCTAAACAATCTTCGATTGAACAAGACGGTACAATTCGGGAGGCATTATCAAATGCAATGTTCAGGGTTGAACTCGAAAATGGTCATGAGATTATTGCACATATATCTGGTAAAATGCGTATGCACTACATCAAAATTTTACCTGGCGACAGAGTAAAATTGGAAATGAGCCCATACGATTTAACAAAGGGTAGAATAACCTATAGATATAAATAATAAAGAGATGAAAGTTAGAGCGTCCATTAAAAAACGTAGCGCTGATTGCAAGATCATTCGTCGTAACGGGAAACTTTATGTGATCAACAAAAAGAATCCTAAGTTCAAACAGCGTCAGGGATAATTAAAATATTGTAACGGTTCGTACAACGGTGGCCCGCCGTTCGGTCGTTAGTTAAAAACAAATAATAAATATGGCAAGGATTTCAGGTATTGATTTACCAAAAAACAAAAGAGGAGAGATAGGTTTAACTTACATTTATGGTATTGGCCGTTCAACTGCTCAGGACATTTTGACCCAGGCAGGTATAGATTTCAATACTAAAGTTCAAGATTGGACTGATGATCAGTTAACCGCTATCCGTGGAATTATCAACGATCAGATCAAAGTTGAAGGTGCATTACGTTCAGAAGTGCAGCTTAACATCAAACGTTTAATGGATATAGGTTGCTACCGCGGTACTCGTCATCGTAAAGGTTTGCCTTTGCGTGGCCAGCGTACCAAAAACAACTCACGTACCCGTAAAGGTAAACGTAAGACTGTTGCTAACAAGAAAAAAGCTACTAAATAATAAGTGATTAGTGACTGTAGATCTGAGATTGGTTCTTTGATCTCCAGTCATTAGGAATAGAAAAAATTAAAATGATAGGTGGGTCCGAATTATTCACTAATTCAGTAATTCACTAAATCAATAATTAAAAAAAAGAGATGGCTAAAACTAAAAAAGTTACCAAAAAGCGCGTAGTTGTTGTTGAGTCAGTAGGCGAAGCACATGTAAACGCTACTTTTAACAACATCATCATTACTCTTACCAACAAAAGCGGACAGGCTATTTCATGGTCTTCAGCAGGTAAAATGGGTTTCAAAGGTTCAAAAAAGAACACTCCTTATGCTGCTTCACAAGCTGCTGCCGATTGCGGTAAAGTAGCTTACGACCTAGGCTTACGCAAGGTTGAAGTATTTGTAAAAGGTCCGGGTGCAGGCCGTGAGTCAGCAATCCGTACGTTGCAAACATCAGGTATCGAAGTCACCACCATTAAGGACATTACACCACTTCCGCACAACGGTTGCCGTCCTTCAAAAAGAAGAAGAGTTTAATTAACCAAATTTTTAAAGCTAAGATTCATCAGCTGTGGGCTGCATGATACTTTAAAACAAACAAAATGGCTAGATATACAGGTCCAAAATCAAAAATTGCACGTAGGTTCCGTGAGCCGATCTTCGGTCCGGACAAGGCGTTAGAAAGAAAAAACTACCCTCCGGGTATGCATGGTGTCTCTAAAAGAAGAGGCAAACAGTCAGAGTACTCTACTCAGCTGCAAGAGAAACAAAAGGTAAAATACACTTACGGCGTATTAGAGCGTCAGTTCGAAAACCTGTTTCACCGTGCATCAGCTAAAGAAGGTATCACCGGTGAAAACTTGCTGAAATTCTTAGAGGCTCGTTTGGATAACACCGTATACCGTTTAGGTATTGCTCCAACACGTTCAGCAGCTCGTCAGCTGGTTGGCCACAAACACATCAACGTAAATGGCCAGGTAGTAAGCATTGCTTCTTATAGCTTAAAAGCAGGTGATGTGGTTTCAGTACGCGAAAAATCAAAATCACTGGAAGCAATTGCTAATTCGGTTGCCGGCAGAAAGATCAACAAATACAACTGGTTAGAGTGGGATGCTGCCAACTTAACAGGCAAATTCCTGAGCTATCCAAACCGCGATGAGATTCCTGAAAACATCAAGGAAAACCTGATCGTCGAGTTGTACTCTAAATAAGATTTGAGATTTTAGATATGAGATTTGAGCGAAAGCCACAATCTCATATCTCATTTTCAAACATATATAAGTAAAAATGGTTTAAGATAAGAATTTGAAAAAGAGGTAATAATCTCAATACTCAAATCTGGCATCTCAAATCTCACAAACAAGTAAACAATAAACAAAGGATATAAATGGCAATTTTAGCATTTCAAAAACCAGACAAGGTTATCATGCAAAAAGCGAATGATTTTGATGGCACGTTCGAATTTCGTCCATTAGAACCAGGCTTTGGTGTAACCATTGGTAATGCTTTACGTCGTATCTTACTTTCATCTCTTGAAGGTTATGCTGTTACTTCTGTACGTTTTTCAGGGGTTACGCATGAGTTTTCAACCATTAAGGGTGTTGTTGAGGACGTTACCGAGATCATTCTGAACTTGAAGCAAGTTCGTTTGAAGAAAACAGGTGAATCAGGCGATAGTGAGAAAGTATTCGTGATCGTAAACGGTCAGGACACTTTTTCTGCCGGTGACATTACCAAGTTCTCAAATAACTTTGCTGTATTGAACCCTGAGCTGGTTATCTGCAATATGGATTCATCAGTGACACTTGAAATCGAGCTGACTATCAATAAAGGTCGCGGTTATATTTCAAGCGAAGAAAATAAAAACCCTGATGCTAACGTAGGGGTGATCGCTATCGACTCGATCTATACGCCGATCAAAAACGTTAAATACACTATAGAAAACTATCGTGTGGAGCAAAAAACCGACTATGAAAAATTAGTTCTGGATATTGCTACCGATGGTTCTATACATCCTGAAGATGCTTTAAAAGAAGCGGCTAAGATCCTTATTCAGCACTTTATGTTGTTCAGCGATGAGAACATGATGCTTGAGGCTCAGGCTAAGGAAGAAACCAAAGAGGTTGACGAAGAGATCCTGCACATGCGTAAGATCTTGAAAACCGAATTGGTTGATCTTGATCTTTCAGTACGTGCTTTGAACTGCCTTAAAGCTGCTGACATCCGCAGCCTGGCCGACCTAGTTTCTTACGACGTAGCAGACATGCTGAAGTTCAGAAACTTTGGTAAAAAGTCACTGACTGAAATCCAGGACCTGGTTAAATCAAAAGGCTTGTCTTTTGGTATGAACCTGTCGAAGTTTAAATTAGACGAAGAGTAATAATCAGAGACTAGAGATTAGAGACCAAAGATTAGGCGATAAACAAATACCTAGTCTCTAATTAACCAATCTCTAATCTTTAACCCCGCGTAATTCCGAGGGCTTGACGGCAACGCCGCCCGACGGTATGCACGTGCCACAAAACAAAAAACAATGAGACACGGAAAAAAAGTAAATCACTTAGGCCGTACCGACAGTCATCGCAAAGCGATGATGGCAAACATGGCCACTTCGCTTATCCTGCATAAGCGCATCACTACTACACTGGCAAAAGCAAAAGCTTTACGCGGGTATGTAGAACCATTGCTGACCAAATCAAAAAACGATACTACGCATTCACGTCGTATAGTATTCAGCTATTTGCAAGACAAAGACAGCGTGAACGTATTGTTCCGCGAAGTTGCTGAAAAGATCGCTAACCGTCCGGGTGGTTATACCCGTATCATCAAATTGGAAAACCGTTTGGGTGATAACGCGGAAATGGCACTGATCGAATTAGTAGACTACAATACTGTTTACACTAAAGACGGTGCTGCTGCTGCTAAGAAATCAACCCGTCGTCGTGGTTCAGGTAAAGGTGGCGCTGCTAAAGCTGCTCCAAAAGCTGAAGCTGCTGTTGAAGAAGCAGTAGTGGTTGAAGAACCAAAGGCTGAAGCTGCACCAGCAGTAGAAGAAGCACCTGCTGCTGAAGAAACTCCGGAAGCACCAGCTGCAAACGAAGAAAACGCTGAAAAAGGCGAGTAATTGATCTTCCCGGTTAGGGACGCAATACATTGCGTCTCTACGTTAAAATATCAACGCCCTGTCCGCTAGCGGATAGGGCGTTTGGTTTATGTTCTCATCTGCTAAAAAAGGGGGCACCCTTGTCGAAGTGCGGCACGCAAATTTTTGCTGGGTTGGGTGCCGTGACGGACTTAATTCGTCGACGCTAAAGTGCCGTTGTGCGTCTCGTTAAGCAGCGGATCTGACGTGTATACCACGCTGAAATAATTTGCACCGGTTTCTGGTGGTAATATATCCACCGTAAATTTACCTTCTTCCGATATCCAACGGTCAGTTTCAACATGGCAATATTTGTGATCGAGCAGGGATTCTACTTCGCGGAAATCTTCTTTGCCGTAGGTCACAACATAAGAATGGCATACCCCGCTATAGTCAAAAAAGAACGTAAAGTCGCCGATTGCTTTTGACTTGGTAAAGCAAATCGCAGTATCACCATTATCAGCCCTGAATTCCTGGACAAATGAGTAGGGGACGTGTTCGCCGAAATAAGTTTTGACTTTGGGCATGGTACTGCCGAGTGGAAATTGGGCAGCTGCAGGTAATGATAGGGCAACAAATAATAAAAGGATAGGTAAGCGCTTCATGCTTACGGTAAGGCAACAACCGCACCACGTGAAGTTTAACTAAAAAACAGGGCAATGGAGACCAGTTCGGGCCTTTTATTGCTTTAGCCGAAAACGACTATAGTAACAGTGGGTTAATTTGTGGAATTTTTTCCTGTAAAATTGTGTATCAGGCGCTACAGCAGAACGAAAGTAAAAAGTGTAAATACTTATTTATCTCCTTTCATGTCCAGTTTATGACCGGTCAAAAATACTTTACCGCTGTTCGGCTCACGTACAATGGTACTTTCTTTTTTATCGATCTTCAAAGTCTGGGTGATATAGAAACCCTTATAGTCCATCAGGATGTTCAGGCCGTCGTTGTTCACGCTTAATTTAAATGTGCCGCCTATCATATCCCTGCTTTCATTGTTGGTTAAGGTAAAAGTCCCTTCCTTTTCTGAAGTAAACAGAAATGAGAATTTTTGTCCGTTGATTGGTTCTTCGGATTTCTTTAATACCAGTTCTCTGTACTCTTTGTAAATATCCTCTGGTTTCGACATAACCGTGTTTCTTTTATTGATTAATAGCGTGCATGTTAGGACGTTCATTTGCATCCATGGAATCTTATACGGGAGAGGTATAAAAAAGATGCAAAAAAATGCAAGTTTCGACACGCCTTAAATCGTGTTATTTAAATCGTTAATTCTTGTTTTACTAATAAAAAATTTGAATTATTAATCAATGTGCGGTGTGGGTAGCTGCAAAAGTTGGAGATGTATCGTTCAGATGAAAGTCAAAATGCATCTGCAGCTCTGCACATCCGCATATTTGCACATCCACACATTCGCACATCTCCATATTAACCTGTATCTTTGCGCACTCAATAATTAACACCTATGCTCAAAGGATTTTTTAACGTGCCTGCACCGCAGAACGAGCCTGTTTTAAATTATGGCCCACGCAGTGTAGAACGTGCTGCCCTGAAAGCCGCTCTGGAAGAAGCGCGCTCAAAACAAATCGATATTCCGATGTATATCGGCGGAAAAGAAGTTCGGACCAACAAAAAATTGGAGATCCGTCCGCCGCATGATCATAAACACTTGCTGGCTACTTTTTCTGAAGGCGACGCAAGTCATGTTAATGCTGCTATTGATGCTGCATTGGCTGCAAAAGCTGCCTGGGAAGACTTAGCCTGGGAACAACGTGCTGCTATCTTTTTGAAAGCCGCAGACCTGATCGCAGGCCCGTACCGCGCCGAGATCAACGCGGCTACTATGCTGGGCCAGTCGAAAAATGCCTACCAGGCCGAGATCGATTCGGCTTGCGAGCTGATCGATTTTCTGCGTTTCAATGTTTCGTACATGACCGATATCTACCAGCAACAGCCGCCGATTTCGGGCAAAGGTGTATGGAATAGGCTAGAACAACGACCATTGGAAGGTTTTGTATTCGCATTGACGCCGTTTAACTTTACAGCTATTGCAGGTAACCTGCCTTCGTCCGCTGCGATGATGGGTAACGTAGTGGTTTGGAAACCTGCTTATCCGCAAATCTACGCGGCGAACGTGATCATGAAAGTGTTTAAAGAAGCTGGTCTTCCTGACGGAGTGATCAACCTGATCTATGTTGACGGACCTGTTGCTGGTGAGGTAATATTTAATCACCCTGATTTTGCAGGTATACATTTTACCGGTTCAACCAAGGTGTTCCAGAATATCTGGCAAACTATTGGAACCAATATCCATAAATATAAAACTTATCCACGCATCGTTGGCGAAACCGGGGGTAAGGACTTTGTACTGGCACACCCAAGCGCCGATGCCGATGTAGTGAGCACTGCATTGGTTCGTGGCGCATTTGAATACCAGGGGCAAAAATGCTCTGCAGCGTCAAGGGCTTATATTCCTAAGTCGCTTTGGCCGGCAGTAAAAGAAAGCATTCAGCGTGACGTGGCTAGCTTTAAAATGGGCCCGACTGAAGATTTTGAAAATTTTATTAACGCAGTAATAACCGAGGCCTCGTTTGATAAGCTTGCAAAATATATCGACGAAGCAAAAAATAATATCAGCGTCGAGTTAGTAACCGGCGGTAAATACGATAAAACCGATGGCTGGTTTATAGAGCCGACTGTACTTCGCGTAGATGATCCGTATTATGTAACTATGTGCGAAGAACTCTTCGGACCGGTATTAACCATTTACGTTTATGAGGACAAAGATTTCAGCAAAGTGATCGACATCGTTGATAAAACGTCGATCTATGCACTTACAGGGTCAATCATTTCTCAAGACCGTTATGCTATTGCAGAAGCAACACAACGTTTGCGCAATGCCGCGGGCAACTTCTATATCAACGACAAACCGACAGGTGCAGTAGTTGGTCAGCAGCCATTTGGTGGTGCAAGGGGATCGGGTACAAATGATAAAGCCGGTTCAATGATCAACCTGTTGCGTTGGGTATCTCCAAGAACGATTAAAGAAACTTTTGATCCGCCAAAGGATTACAGGTATCCGTTTTTGCAGAAGGAACTGTAATTTGGTTGATAGCAAATGGTTCATAGTTCATAGTAGAAATCTGCCATGAACTATGAACCATCAACTATGATCTATTTAAACTTAAACACATTATCCAGCTTATCATTATTGCTGGTGCTTACCTTCATATCCGATATTTTTCCGTTAGAAAGGCTATAAACCCAGCCATGGACGCTTAACTCCTGGCCATTTTTCCATGCGTTTTGCACGATGGATGTTTTACATAGATTGTAGACATTTTCTATTACATTCAGTTCTACAAGGCGATTGGCACGGTCTGTTTCATTGGTTATCGCATCCAGCTCTTCAGCGTGGATACGGTAAACGTCTTTAATATGACGGAGCCAGTTGTCAATCAGCCCAAATTCCTGGTTGCTCATAGCTGCAAGTACGCCACCGCAGCCATAATGGCCGGTTACGATCACATGTTTTACACGCAATACATTTACGGCATAGTCTAATACCGATAGCATGTTCATATCCGTATGAATCACCATGTTGGCGATGTTGCGGTGTACGAATATCTCGCCCGGATTGGTATTGGTAATCTGGTTGGCCGGAACGCGGCTGTCAGCACAACCTATCCAAAGCACCGGTGGGTTCTGGCTTGCCAGTTTATTGAAAAAATCCGGATCCGATTTTAAGGCGTTATCAATAAATCTTTTATTACCTTCAAGAAGGCCCTCGTAGGTGATATGACTGGTGTCGTGTGTTTTAGCGCACATAGGATGATTCGTTATTTCGGCTGCAAATTTATACTTTTTTAGATGACGAGAATAGCTGCATTAGCTTATGCAATGCAACATCCGAAAGGTCGTAATATAATATGGTAAGTAAAATCACCGGGATAAAATAAAATACTACAAACCCATATGCATTAAAAAAATAACCGCCGGCTGATCCCCCTAAAAAGTAAAAGGTAAGTATGGTTAACCGGACGTATATGCGGTGTTTCACAATTTCTTTCTTTTTTGATATCGGGTGCAGCCATTCGGATACGTCACTCCCCAGATCGGTAAACAAACCTGTCAAATGCGATGACTTGATTAGTCCGCCTGAGACGGTAGAAACCATACTATTTTGCAGGCCCATTGAAAATATAATGGCACCGATGATAATTTCCCGTTCTGTTTGAGACTCGGCATAAAACTGATCGCCGTAAACAGCAACAAATAAGAGAATAACAATTTCGAGGATCACCGGGCGTGAGTGTGCCCAGTAAGTGCTTTTATTCCATGCTGATCGTATCAGAAAGTTGGATACAAAGGCTCCCATAAAAAACAGCAGCAGCCAAATCAGGAAAAGTATCATCTCGTGCCAGTTATTCTCTGCTACATGGCGTGCAAGCGTAGCCACATGACCCGTGATATTAGTGGTGAATGCCAGAAAGGCAATAAACCCTGCTACATTGGTAGCGCCTGACACAAAGGCGGTAGACGAAGCAAGCATCAGGTTCTCTTTAAGAGTGCGTTTGTCTTTTGATACCCTTAGCATAAGTTTTGAGATTGCTTTTTCTATTACAACCGCCGCAAAAGTAAAAATTATAACCTGTGGATACCACAAAAAATCCCGGCTGCAGTTAAGCAACCGGGACTGAAATTTAATTTAACATGCCGGTTTTAATGAGCACCGGCGAGCTCAACATCCAGTTCGTAAACATATCCCAGTTTTTGCGGGTCGTTGCTACTTACCTTCAGATCCTTTACCAGGCCGGTGCCGATATCGATCACCCAGCCATGAACCTCCAGATCGCTACGTTCTTTCCACGCATTTTGGATGATGGTGGTTTTGCAGAGATTATAGGCTTGCTCTATCACATTCAATTCCACCAGGCGGTTCACTTTGAGCTGTGTATCACTAATGCGGTCGAGCTCATGACTGTACAATCGGTAAACATCCTTGATATGGCGCAGCCAGTTATCAATTAAACCGAATTGTTTATTGCTCAATGCTGCAGCAACACCGCCGCAGCCATAATGCCCGGCTACAATCACATGTTTTACTTTTAGCACGTTAACAGCATAGTCTAATACCGAAAGCATGTTCATATCGGAGTGAACGCAAACATTGGCAATATTTCGGTGTACAAATACCTCGCCCGGTTTGGTGCCAGTGATCTGATTGGCCGGTACGCGGCTGTCGGAACAACCTATCCATAGTACTTCCGGACTTTGCCCCTGGGAAAGTTTTCTGAAATAATCCGGATCGTCTTTCATCCGCTGATCCACCCATTCCCTATTGCCTGATATTAAGGCTTTATAACTCTCAGCTAATGTAAGTTTCGCTTTTTCTACTGTGATAGCTGGTTTTATATCGTTTTTCTGATTCTCTGTTTTCATGATCTTGATGATTTATATTATAAATTACTTCTTTAAGGCGTGGCACATTGTAAGTTTCGCGTATGTGCTCAAGCTTTACGGTTATTCCTTTTGTATAGGCGTTGTTCTTAAAATTATTAATGATCTCCAGCACGTCCGGATCAATGAACCGGGAGTGCGCGCCGTCTATGATCACTTCGGAGCTTTTTGGCAGATTGGTGAGTGTGACTTGTATGGCCGCCTTGTTTAAAAATGAAACCTCTTCGGCAAGCCGGATGCGGATCACTTTTTTGTCGCCGCTCTCATCAATATGATAGAAATAGGGATTGCGTAAATTGGTTCTGAGGATATAAAATATACCCACCATCATGCCGATGCCCACCCCAATCAAAAGGTCTGTTAATACCACAGCAACTATGGTTACAACAAAGGGTATAAACTGGTCAAGACCTTTATGCCACATGTGTTTAAACAAGCTTATCCGTGCCAGTTTATAGCCCGTTATCAAAAGGATGGACGCCAGGCACGACAGCGGAATATGATTAATGAGCCCCGCAATAAATAGAACCGACAGCAGCAGGAATACGCCATGAAGGATAGAGCTCATCTTGGTTCGCGCGCCTGCGTTGATGTTGGCTGATGAGCGCACGATCACCGCGGTCAATGGTAGCCCGCCAAGTAATCCGCTTACAAGGTTGCCAGTCCCCTGTGCCACCAATTCACGATTAGTGGGAGTGATCCGCTTTATCGGGTCGATCTTGTCTGCGGCTTCAATGCATAGCAATGTTTCCAGACTGGCTACAATGGCTATTGTTGCAGCGGTTATCCAAACCTGTTTATTGCCAATGGATGAAAAGTCGGGACTTTTAAATAAACCGAAAAATTCACCTATGCTGCCTACAACAGGAAGGTTTACCAGTTGCTTATCTTTTAATCCAAAGGAACTTCCGTCGAATAAAAAGCTCAAGCCTATTCCGGCAACTACCACTAATAGAGGGGCCGGTATTATGGCAAGCTTTTTTACCCTTGGCCAGTAAATCATCAGTAATAAAGAAACCCCACTGATAATAACTGCTCCATAATTAATACGTGAAAGCGCAGTAAAAAAAACCGAAAAAGTATTGCCATCTGCTGACTGTCGAAAGCCTTCGTCACCCTCAAAATCGGCATCGTAACCTACAGCATGTGGCAATTGTTTCATGATCAATATGATGCCTATGGCAGCCAGCATGCCTTCTATCACTGCTGATGGAAAATAGTTGGCTATCGTCCCGGCTTTGATGATGCCAAGTGCAATCTGGATAAGGCCTGCCAGAACCACACTTAGTAAGAATACTTCGTATGAGCCGAGCCCTGTAATGGCATTTAATACGATGACAGTTAGTCCGGCGGCAGGCCCGGCCACGCTCAATTGTGAACCGCTTAATGTGCCGACCACGATGCCGCCGATGATGCCGGTTAATATCCCGGAAAACAATGGCGCACCTGACGCCAATGCAATACCGAGACACAGCGGCAGCGCCACCAGGAACACCACAATACTTGAAGGGATATCCTTTTTTAGATTTTTCGATAAGAAATATTTTTTGAGATTGAGACCGCCCATAGCAATCCCATCTTGCTTAAATTGCATAGAAATAGATTTTGATTAAACTTTAAATGAATAATTGGGGGCGCAGTAATGCACCGCGAGTTCATTTAAGCGTTCGGCGGGGGAGTGGGGACAACAGGGTGATAGCTCTGCACATAAAGTGATTTCTCCAGGTTGTACAGCACGTTCAGTTCTGTAATGTAGTGCTGATGCACAAATGAGATCAGCAGATGATCGTCAAAAATTTTCTTTTCTTTAAGAGCGTCCTTATTCAGATCGTCCTTATCGCCTTTAGTCTCCTGTTCAAGCTGCATAATAACAGCAACAGCAGTCTTTGAATCAACGGCAGAAAATAGTGGTGCAAGCGAAATACCCATCTTTATCAAAAAGATGAAGAGAAGTAATACGCTCACGAATATTTTAAAGCCCTTTGACCTCATTGCCGCAAAAATATAAATTTCTTGGATATGCTTTTCTAAACGCTGATAAAAGGATAATGTTACAATTTAATTGCTATTTTTAGCGTGTAGCATATAAACCGATTGTGAACAAAAAACTTAAAGTACTACAGCATAAACGCGAACAAGCCCTGGCTGGTGGTGGTCATGCGCGGATAGAAAGTCAGCATAAAAAAGGAAAACTAACGGCACGCGAGCGGCTGCATTTTTTGCTGGATGAGGGCTCTTTTCAGGAAATCGGGATGCTGGTTACTCACCGTTCTACCGACTTCGGGATGGAAAAAGAAATTTACCCGGGTGATGGCGTAGTAACAGGTTATGGTACTATTAATGGTCGCCTGGTTTATGTTTTTTCGCAGGACTTTACAGTTTTTGGCGGTTCGCTTTCCGAAACCCATGCTGAGAAAATCTGTAAGATAATGGACCTGGCCATGAAGAATGGCGCACCGGTTGTCGGTCTGAACGATTCGGGTGGAGCGCGTATACAGGAAGGTGTGGTTTCACTGGGTGGTTATGCTGATATTTTTTACCGCAATACGATGGCATCGGGTGTAGTGCCGCAAATTTCAGCCATTATGGGCCCTTGTGCCGGCGGGGCTGTTTATTCGCCTGCTATTACTGATTTTATATTGATGGTTGAGAATACCTCGTATATGTTCGTAACGGGTCCGAATGTAGTAAAGACCGTTACCCATGAGGTTGTGACGTCGGAAGAATTAGGCGGAGCAGACACCCATGCCACAAAATCGGGTGTTACACATTTCGCCTGTACCAATGAGATCGACGCTATACAGCATATTAAAAAGCTGCTAAGCTATATGCCGCAGAACTGCGAGGAAAAAGCGCCGTCGATACTTTACGAGGGTAAGGATGAGTTGCGCCCTGAACTCAGTAAGCTGATACCCGAAAATACTTCGCAGCCTTATGATATCAGGGACGTGATTAGCCAGGTGATCGATGCTGATTCATTTTTGGAAGTTCACCAAGGTTTTGCCGAAAATATCGTCGTGGGCTTTGCGCGACTGGCGGGTAGGAGTATAGGCATCGTGGCTAATCAGCCTGCATTTTTGGCGGGAGTGCTGGATATTCATTCGTCAACCAAAGGGGCCCGTTTTGTGCGCTTTTGCGATAGCTTTAATATCCCCCTGCTGGTGTTTGAGGATGTGCCTGGCTTTTTACCCGGCACCGACCAGGAGTGGAACGCCATTATCACCAATGGAGCTAAATTGTTATATGCATTCTGCGAAGCAACTGTGCCCCGTATAACAGTTATCACCCGTAAAGCCTACGGCGGTGCATATGATGTGATGAACTCTAAACACATAGGTGCCGATATGAATTATGCCTGGCCGACAGCAGAGATTGCCGTAATGGGCGCCAAAGGGGCCGCGGAGATCATTTTTAAGCGTGAAATTAACGCGGCGCATGATAAGGACGCCAAATGGCTGGAGATGGAGAAAAAGTATTCAGACATATTTGCCAACCCCTATCGTGCAGCTGAACGCGGCTTTATTGATGAGGTGATCGATCCCGCCGAAACCCGCGTTAAGTTGATCCATGCTTTTAAAATGCTGGAGAATAAGGTGGTGAATAACCCTAGAAAGAAACATGGGAATATTCCGTTGTAACTATTAGTTTGGCGATGGCGTTGATTATGTTCATTCTTGTAGCTTTATTAATACTGGCAATCTTTTTAGGTATTTCTTCTTTATTACTTTATCTTTTTTATAGATGGCTGGTTAAAAAAGGTTATAAATGGGTAGGTGTCGTTTTAGTTTTGTCATCAATTGCTTTTTTGTCTTTTAATATTTACACGGCTATTTATCCTTTAGATGGTTTTTATTTTGATGATTTCAAGAAGATTACGTCAAAAGAGATTCCTAGCTCGGCATCAATAATAAAAAAGACGGCTTCATATCCAGACTTTCATGGAAAGTATGTATCCTGTTCATTAATGCAATTATCCAGGCAAGACTATCGAAATCTGTTGACTGAGCTTGGCACAAATAAAGACTTCATTAAAAATCCTGATAGAATATATTCTGAGGAGTTTGATGAAGTCTTGAAAAATAAGAATATAAAGAATATAAAATCTGCCTTTGCACGAAATATTGACGGACATTCGGATCAACGATCTTATATTGGTTTTTTCAATGATGGAGAAACAATAGTTGTATGGTTTTTTCAATAGTACCATTGCAGTGATAAGCATCGAACAAATACGTCCTGAATTAACCTGGCGCTTAAGGCAAGAGGTGCTGTATCCTGCTCAAAAGTTATATGAAATGGAGCTGGAAGAAGATCAGGAAGGTGTTCACTTCGGAGCATTTACGGATGATAAGCTCGTCGGCATCATTTCTTTGTTCCAAACTGATAAATCTTTTCAATTTAGAAAGCTGGCTGTATCGTCCGATTACCAAAAAATGGGTATTGGAAATGCCTTATTGCAGCGTGTTGAAGAATTTGCAAAATCCGAGAATGGCACAGTAATTTGGTGCAACGCACGGGTGTCAGCCATCGGTTTTTACATGAAGGCCGGGTACGCTCATACGGGGAAACTGTTTTCCAAAAATGGTTTTGATTATGAAATACTGGAGAAGAAAATAAAAAAACAGTCCGCCAACTAGCGGACTGATCCTCAATCAACTAAACTAATTTTGAAAAAAATTTACTCGCGGCAAAGTAAGGGAGAGCAGATAAACAGAATGTTAAGGCAGTAACAATTAATCAATAATGCCGCTAAAATTTGTTAACATACGTCATTGTCTTAAGCTTTACTATATTTGCCATTATCGATTAAAAAACAGTCCCCAAATAATCAGTTTATGTCTAAAAAAAAAGCTGAGAAAAAGCAGCACATAGAGGTAGTAAACAAAACCTCGCTGGCTTTTTTCGAGAAATATATCAATAATCCTTCACCAACAGGATTTGAAGCCTCGGGCCAAAAATTATGGTTAGATTATATTAAACCTTATATCGATGAGCATTATGTAGATAACTATGGCACTGCGGTCGGTATCATTAACCCTAAGGCCAAATACAAAGTAGTGATCGAGGCACACGCTGATGAGATATCATGGTTTGTCAATTATATCACTAACGATGGATTGATCTACGTGATACGTAACGGTGGTTCTGACCACCAGATCGCACCATCAAAACGGGTAAATATCCATACAGACAATGGCATAGTTAAAGCCGTATTTGGTTGGCCGGCTATTCACACCCGCTCGGGCGAAAAAGAAGAAGCACCTACGCTGAAGAACATTTTCCTGGACTGCGGTTGCACCACTAAAGAAGAAGTAGAAGATCTGGGTATCCATGTTGGCTGTGTGATTACCTATGAAGATGAGTTTATCGTATTAAACGACCGTTATTATGTTGGTCGCGCCCTTGATAACCGTGCAGGCGGTTTTATGATTGCTGAAGTAGCCCGTTTGCTGAAAGAGAATAAAAAGAAATTGCCATTCGGTTTATATATCGTTAATGCGGTGCAAGAGGAGATAGGCTTACGTGGCGCAGAAATGATCGCTCACCACATTAAACCTAACCTGGCTATCGTGACAGATGTTACCCATGATACCCAAACGCCGATGATTAGCAAGATTACTCAGGGAGACTTGGCTTGCGGCAAAGGTCCGGTAGTATCTTATGCTCCGGCGGTACAAAACAACGTAAATAAGCTATTGATAGAGTCAGCACAAAAAGCTGATATCCCATTCCAGCGCCAGGCATCTTCGCGTTCAACGGGCACAGATACCGATGCATTTGCGTATTCAAATGACGGAGTGCCATCGGCATTGATCTCATTGCCGTTGCGTTATATGCATACCACTGTGGAAATGATCCATAAGGAAGATGTGGACAATGTGATACGTTTGATATACGAGGTATTGCTAAATGTAAAAGACGGCCAGGATTTCAGGTATATTAAATAAATGTCAAAATAATTGTATGTTTGACATTTATAATTTACATTTGAAAAAAAACTTAGCCAAAACAATTTGAGTATAAATGTCCTTTGAGATATAATTAAAACCCAAAACGCTCAAAACAGTACCTAACAAACAAATATGAAACCCACTCTACTGATACTGGCCGCAGGCATGGCCAGCCGCTATGGAAGCATGAAACAAGTTGATGGCTTCGGTCCGAATGGTGAAACAATTATCGACTACTCTATTTATGACGCTATCAATGCCGGTTTTGGCAAGATCAGCTTCATTATCCGTGAAGAGTTTGCCGATACTTTTAAGGCGATCTTCGAACCAAAATTAAAAGGCCGCGTTGAAACGGATTATGTTTTCCAGAGCTATGATCTGAAGCCTTTTGGCATCGATAAAACTATTGAAAGGGCCAAGCCATGGGGTACGCAGCACGCAGTGCTTGCTGCACGCAACCAGGTTCATGAGCCTTTTTGTGTAATCAATGCCGATGACTACTACGGCCGCGATGCTTTCGAAAAGATGGCTACATTCCTAACCACTGAAGTTGCTGACGATAAATACGCGATTATAGGCTACCAGGTTGATAAGACATTGTCTGACTACGGTACAGTTTCACGCGGTGTATGTAAGGTAGATGATAACGGTAACATGGTTGAGATCAACGAACGTACCGAAGTATATTTTAAAGAAGATGGCACCGTTGCTTATAAAGATGCAACCGGCGAGCATTCATTACCGAATGATACCCGTGTATCCATGAACTTCTGGGGTTTCACTCCGGCTATCTTCAAACAAAGCGAGCCAATGTTCAAGAAGTTTGTTGAAGCAAATGAGAACAACCCTAAATCTGAATTCTTTATCCCGCTTGCTGCTGATGAACTGATCAAATCAGGCACAGCATCATTTAAAGTGATCCCGACAGCATCAAAATGGTTTGGTGTTACTTATAAGGAAGATAAACCAATCGTACAGGCAAGTATTTCTAAACTGGTTGCAGACGGAACTTATCCGTCAAATCTTTGGTCATAATATTCTTTTACTGATATTTCAGAATCCCGCTCAATAGGCGGGATTTTTTTGTTATAAAGAGCTCATCATCTTTAATTTATCCATGTAAAATATTGATAATGTTATTTATATAATTAGTATATTTATGTAAATACCCCACACCTTAAAGCAATTACTCATGAATGCACCTATTCGCGATAGTTCCACACGACGGACTATGCTACAGAGGTGCCCTTTCCGCGCTTTTTCGCTTTGCCTGTTTTTCTATTTCCTGTTCATCAGCACAATTTTAGTGTCTTATTTTACCGTCAGCCAGGCCGCGGCTCAAACACTGGATTCAGTCACGATAAAAAAGATAGACAGCCTTTTCAAAAAACGAAACAGTAATACCGGTCCGGGTTGCGTCGTCGGCATTGTTAGGAACGATTCACTTATTTATACCAAAGGTTACGGCATGGCTAACGTGGAATATCAGATTCCAATAACAACTAAGACTATTTTTGAAATGGCATCGGTTTCAAAGCAGTTTACCGCGTTTGCTATTATGCTGTTGGCGCAACAGGGTAAGCTGAAGTTTGATGATGATATCCATAAATACCTGCCCTGGGTGCCCGATTTTGGAAAAAAGATTACCATAGCCAATTTGCTGTATCATACCAGCGGCATAAGAGATTATGATCAGCTACTTGAAATAGCAGGCACCACCCGGGAGGATGTTATCACCCGCGAACATGTTATCAAAATATTGAGCAAACAACGAACCCTGAATTTTGACCCGGGCGAGCAATACCTGTATTCAAACAGCGGTTATTTTTTGGCCGGCGAGATCGTCCACTCGGTGACGGGTAAAACGCTGCGGCAGTTTACTGATTCAGCGGTTTTCAAGCCGCTGGGGATGAATAACACCCATTTTCGCGACGGTTATGCGGAGGTGGTAAATAATCGGGCTTATCCATATTGGGAGGTAACCAAGATTAGCATTGCCAACTCGTCGGCCGTGGGCGCAAAGGGCTTATTGACCAACGTAGATGATATGAGCAAATGGGCAATTGCATTTTGCGATAGCAAATCTGCATTTTATCCGATCATGCAGCAGATGATCCGGTCCGGGAAGCTTAATACGGGTAAAGAAACAGGGGTTGGCACGGGCATCGAAATGACCGATTTTGAAGGGTTTAAAATGTACTTTCATTACGGATCCATAGGTGCTTGCCAAAATTTTGTGGAATATCTGCCCGGCGCAAAAATGGCGCTTATGTTTTTCAGCAACGGTGGTTCTTACAACCTGTATGAAGTTAGTCATGAACTCCCCCGTTTGTTCATTAAAGGCCAGCCGCAGGGCAAAACTGCGGCGGCCATCAAACTCCGCGGAGACTCAATCATCACAGATACAGTAAGCGCGAAACAGCTTGCAGGATCATACATCACAGACGATGGCGTCCAGACTGAGTTTAAAATAAAAAATCAGAAATTCTATGCCGTTTATTGGGGCACAAATTTCCTGCTATTGCGGACGGCAAGGGACAGCTTTTATATCCCGGGAACCACCGGCGTGGACATTTCTAACCAAATGAATTTTGCTTTTACCCGAAAAAGTAATGGCACGATAACGGTAAAGAAAACATGGACGGGAAACAATACTAGCCAGAAAATGATAAGAATCGATGCCAAAAATAAACTTGCCGTTAAGGAATTATTGACCTATACAGGTAAATACTATTGTCGCGAATTGGATTGCAGCTACGCTATAGTATTAAAAGATAAACAGTTGAAACTCACAAACGCGAAATACAACGATTCACCAATAACCTTTTATGATAAAAACCGGCTTTTTAATGACTTGGATTGTATGCACACCCTATTAATTACCAGGGACAAGAAAGGAAAGATAATCGGTTTCGAGGTCAACTATGACACGATACAGGACCTGAGGTTTGATAAGGTACAATGATGTTTGCGCGTGTAGGTATCGCCACCAGCAAAACTGATTCATGGATTCAAAAAACTGATGATAGCCCATTGCCTATTCGGATTGAAAACAAAAAAGCCCGTCCGCTAACCAGCGGACGGGCTTTCATCTATATGATAGATTTATTATTTTACTTCTTCGAAGTCAACATCGGTTACATGGTCACCAGCGCCTTGAGCGTTTCCGCCTGCAGCTCCGGCATCCCCTGCGCCTGGCTGAGCCTGACCGGCTTCACCTGCAGCTTTGTACATTTCTTCAGATGCGGCGGTCCATGCAGCGTTCAACTCGGTTTGAGCTGATTCGATAGCGTCGAGGTTTTTAGAAGCATAGGCTTCTTTCAGTTTTTTCAAACCTTCTTCGATAGGAGCTTTTTTATCAGCTGATATCTTATCGCCATATTCTTTCAGTTGCTTTTCGGTAGTAAAGATCAAGGCATCGGCAGAGTTCAGTTTTTCAACTTCTTCTTTTGCCTTTTTGTCAGCTTCAGCATTTGCTTCAGCTTCGTCCTTCATCTTCTTAATTTCAGCATCAGTTAAACCAGATGAAGCTTCAATACGGATCTTTTGTTCTTTACCGGTAGCTTTATCTTTAGCCGATACGTGCAATATACCGTTAGCGTCGATGTCGAATGATACTTCGATCTGTGGCACACCACGAGGAGCTGGTGGAATTCCATCCAGGTGGAAGCGGCCTAATGTTCTGTTCTGAGCAGCCATCGGGCGTTCGCCCTGTAAGATGTGGATCTCAACAGAAGGCTGGCTGTCAGATGCCGTAGAGAACACTTCCGATTTCTTGGTCGGGATAGTCGTATTTGCTTCGATCAGCTTGGTCATTACACCACCCATAGTTTCGATACCTAATGAAAGCGGGGTAACATCCAGCAATAACACATCTTTTACTTCACCGGTTAATACACCGCCCTGGATAGCAGCACCTATGGCAACCACTTCATCAGGGTTTACACCTTTTGAAGGAGCTTTACCGAAGAATTTTTGTACTGCTTCCTGGATAGCAGGGATACGAGTTGAACCACCTACCAGGATCACTTCATCAATATCTGAAGTGTTTAAGCCCGCAGCTTTCAAAGCTGTTTTACATGGCTCGATAGTACGTTTGATCAAGCTGTCAGACAGTTGCTCAAATTTAGCACGGGTTAAGGTTTTAACCAGGTGCTTAGGCATACCATCAGCAGCAGTAATATATGGCAGGTTGATCTCGCTTTGAGAAGTACTTGAAAGCTCAATTTTTGCTTTTTCAGCAGCATCTTTTAAACGTTGTAAAGCCATTGGGTCTTTACGCAGATCGATACCTTCTTCACTTTTAAATTCGTCAGCCAGCCAGTCGATAATTACCTGGTCAAAGTCGTCACCACCTAAGTGTGTATCACCGTCGGTCGATTTTACTTCAAACACGCCGTCACCTAATTCGAGTACTGAAACATCATGTGTACCACCGCCGCAGTCGAACACAACGATTTTCATATCCTTGTGTGCTTTGTCCAGGCCGTAAGCCAGGGCAGCAGCAGTAGGTTCGTTGATGATACGGCGAACTTTTAAGCCTGCGATCTCACCGGCTTCTTTGGTAGCCTGGCGCTGAGCATCATTAAAGTAAGCAGGTACGGTAATAACTGCTTCGGTAACTTCGGTACCCAAAAAGTCCTCAGCTGTTTTCTTCATTTTCTGAAGGATCATAGCTGAAATTTCCTGCGGGGTATATTTGCGGTCGTCGATCTCAACACGTGGGGTATTGTTATCTCCTTTAACCACTTTATATGGTACACGGGCAGCTTCTTTGGTCACTTCATCGAATTTGTTACCCATGAAGCGTTTAATAGAATAAATAGTTTTTGTAGGATTGGTGATAGCCTGGCGCTTGGCAGGATCACCCACCTTACGCTCGCCGTTGTCAACAAACGCCACAACTGACGGCGTAGTACGTTTACCCTCGCTGTTGGCAATAACTACAGGTTCATTACCTTCCATTACTGCAACGCAAGAGTTCGTTGTTCCTAAGTCGATTCCAATTATTTTAGACATATATGATTGATTTTTTCCTTTTCTAATAGTAAACCTATGCAGTATTAACAAGGCTTATGCCAATATCACTTTGGCAGTAAAAAAGGCTTCAGGGCGTCAAAAATGCCTCATATTTCGTCAGGAAAGTGCATGGAGTCCGTGACAGGTTGTCAGAAAAATGTCACTCGTTCAGCATGAGCTTATCTATTCCGGGGGCAGGTTTCCAGTCGCTTTTAGGTTCGTAATAATGCCATAACAGTGCCGATATCTTGCGAATGAGCTGATGAGCTTCATTATCCGGCGTCCAGCGCTGGTCTTTATTATTATTAGTCATTACCGAGAAAACATAGTCACCGTGCGGAGCATTTACTAAAACAGTTTCTGATTTGGCTTCATCTACCGAGCCACTCTTGCTGGCAGCCTGCACATAGGGTGGTATCTGCGATAAAGACCTGTCATCCCAGTAAATTCGCACCAGGTCGCGATACATGCGTTCGCTAGCCGCCGGGCTCACCGCCTCGCCATTACGGATCATGGTAAATAAACGACACATTTCATACGGCGAACTAACACCCCAGCCATATTTGGAACGAATAGCCTCACGGCCCTTTACCCTTGAATTTACGCGCAGCACTTTAAAACCGTTCTTATCCAGCCAATTGTTAATATATTCTCCAGTTACGATCCTTTGCAGCCAGGTGCTGGCAGTATTATCGCTCATGGTGATCATAAGCAAAACAACTTTGCTTAATTCAATAGTGTCTTTGTCTTTAAATGAACCCAAAATGTCTTCTCCGGGATACAATAACGAATCACGGTAGACTAATTTCTGATTATAGGCTAACTCGCCTTTTTCTATCTTATCCATTACGCCGCATTGAATACTAACCTTGATCATACTGGCCGTAGGGAACAATGTATCCGCATTGATAGTGGCTGTTTTGCCTGTTTTAAGGTTTTTTACATAAATGCCCACCTGACCTTTAAAGTCTTTTACAGCGTCTTGCAATTGGGTGGTAAGTTTGGCGTCGGTTTGTGCGAAGGCGGTAGTGCAGAAGGTTAATAGAAGAATAAGTAGTTTGTATTTCATGTTGATACTAGGATTAGTTGGTGCGGAAAGCCTAAATTAAATAAATTTCGTAAATTTGATTATGCAAATTCAGGTGGACATTGGTTTTGATGATTTGATACGGATGGTAAAGAAACTCCCGAAAGATCAGCTATTGAAGTTTAAAAAAGAACTTGAAAAACAAACAACCACTGATACACACGCACAGGATTTAGAATCGTTTTTGATGTCGGCTCCGACGTTCTCGGCTAAACAATTAGAAACCATAGAGCAAACAAGAAAAGCTATTAATGAATGGCGGAAAAAATAGTTTTAGCTGATACTTCACTGCTTATTGATTTTTTCAGAAAATCAGATAAATCAAAATCTAAACTGATATCCCTGATAAGAGAAGGGTATACCTTTTGTATTTGTGTTATTACCGAATTTGAAATCTACTCCGAAGCCACAAATCAACAATTGGAATATTGGCAGAAATTTCTTGAAAAGATTGATGTTATCAATTTGGATCAGTCTGCTGTAAAAGAGGCTGTGATAATCAATAATCAATTGAAAGTCAAAAGAAAACAAATTGATCTTGCCGATCTTTTTATAGCAGCAATAGCTGTAAGTAACAATCTTCCCGTTGCGACATTAAACAAAAAGCATTTTGAAAGAATTGAAAGCTTGCTTTTAGTTGAATAGTTTGTTCACTTTGCCATAAATATGAGACTCCGCTGGCTTTTATTCCCATTCTCCTTATTATATGGCCTCGTGGTATCTATCCGGAACTGGTGTTATGACGCTGGGATATTGAAAAGCAGAAAGTTCAGGATGCCCGTTATTTCAGTAGGAAACCTGGATGTGGGAGGGGCAGGGAAATCGCCTATGACAGAATACCTGGTAAGATTACTAAAGGACCATTATACGTTGGCGACATTAAGTCGCGGTTATGGACGTAAAACCAAAGGCTTTTTAACAGTTACGGCCGATTCAACTGCAGAACAAGTGGGCGACGAGCCTTTGCAGTTCAAGCACAAATTTCCTGACATAACGGTTGTGGTATGCGAGAAGCGGGTTGATGGCCTTAAAGAACTTACTAATACGCACAACCTGGTATTGATGGATGACGCTTATCAGCACCGTGCTGTTAAGCCCGGATTGAGCATTTTGTTGTTCGATTATAACCGAATTAACGAGCCTCATTTGCTTTTGCCGGCGGGTAACCTGCGCGAACCTTTCAGCGGACGCTGGCGGGCGGATATTATTGTGATCAGTAAATGCCCGGAACAGTTAAGCACCGAGGCGCAACAAGCAATCGTGAATAACATGGAACCGCTCCCTTACCAATCTGTATTCTTCACTTCAATAGTTTATTTACCATTGCAGGATTTAAGCGGAAATAAAGCAAATGTAATTTTGGATGGCGATACAACAGTATTCCTGTTGACAGGCATTGCAAATTCCAAACCTTTGGTGCAGCATATTAAAAAGTATACTTCAAAACTGGTACATTACAATTATCCCGATCATCATCGGTTTAGCTTAAAAAATATCAGTAAACTTGCCGATGAATTCGCTGCCAGTACTGCACAAAAAAAAGTGATCATTACAACAGAAAAGGATGCGCAGCGTTTAGTTGGACACGAACTGCTTCCCCTTGTGCAATCGTTGCCAGTTTTGGTCATACCGATTGGGGTACAATTCTTAAACGACGAGTCGCAGCAATTCGACCAGTTAGTTATACAATATGTTAGAGAACATACAACAAACCACCTTATACATTAAAAATCGTATTGGCGATTTTGAACCCGAAATAGGTATTATACTGGGTACAGGGCTCGGCGGATTAGTGACTGAGATTGAAGTTGAAAAACAACTGATGTACTCCAATATTCCCGATTTTCCAATCTCTACACTTGAGTTTCATTCAGGTAAATTGATATTTGGTACACTGGCGGGCAAAAAGGTAGTAGCTATGCAGGGCCGTTTGCATTACTACGAAGGATATACCATGCAGCAGATCACCTTCCCGGTAAGGGTAATGAAAATGTTGGGTATAAAAACGTTATTCGTATCCAATGCCAGCGGTTCGCTTAATCCCAACATCAAAAAAGGTGATTTGATGGTTATAGAAGATCATATCAATCTTCAGCCCCACAATCCGTTGATCGGCAGGAATGAGGAAGCGTTGGGCCCACGTTTCCCGGATATGAGCCAGCCTTATCGCCGCGACCTGATCGAAAATGCATTGAATATTGCTAAAGAAAGCAATATTACCTGCCATAAAGGTGTTTATGTAGCTGTGACAGGCCCGAACCTTGAAACGAAGGCAGAATACCGTTACCTGCGGATAATTGGCGGCGATGCGGTAGGCATGAGCACCGTTCCCGAGGTTATTGTAGCCAATCACATGGGGCTGCCGGTTTTTGCGATTTCGGTGTTAACTGATGAAGGATTCCCCGAAACGCTGAACCCGGTATCGTTGGAAGAAATTCTGGCAGTTGCACGCGAAGCTGAACCCAAAATGACATTAATACTTAAAAAACTGATTGCCGGCCTTTAATGCAAAACCGACTCCGATATATTCTTCTTGTGATGCTGATGTGTTTTTCGGCAAGTGTGGCGTTGGCCCAAAATCCGGCCATACCCGGCTATCCGAATAATATCAACAGAAGAAATAATTTTAATAACGACACCACCACCAAAAAACCCGGGAAGCAGCTCAGTGGCGATCAGGAGATTGATGCTGAAAGGCAGAAAGAAGAAAAGAAACGCGACTCGGTGGTCTTTACATCCAAGTTTGTCAGGGTAACCAATGAACGCTTGCTTAGCGACAGCACGCAGGTTTTTCCTTTGGATACAGGGCTTACGAATTTTGAGAACTATAGTCCGCTTTATCAACCGCGCAGTCCGAAAATAGGGTTGGGCAACCTGGGACTTGCTGAACGCAGCTTGCTATTTGAACCAAGCAAAACTATAGGGTTTGATGTTGGGCAACACTTCCTGGATGCGTATCTGTTTACACCACAGGATATACAATATTATAGGGCGCGTGTGCCATATACCAATCTTTCGTTGTTTGCCAGCGGGGTAAAGGAACAAGTTTTTAAAGCGTTACATACACAAAACATCAATCCGCAGTGGAATGTAGGCTTTAATATGAATCTTATCGGGTCTCGTGGCTTTTATCCGCAGCAGGGTGCCAGCGACCTGACCGGGGCGATATTTACCTGGCATGAATCAAAAAGCAAACGCTATAATTTACTCGGAAGTTATTTTTACAATAACCTGAAGGCTCCAGAGAATGGTTCGATACAAAATGACTCGATATTTACTGCTCCGCCGGCCAGTGGTTATGCTACTTCCCAAAATCAGCCGGTTCGTTTGTATAGTTCGAGTGATAATATCCGTAGTAATGGCTTTTATATTAAGCAGTTTTATTATATCGGTAAAATCGACACGACTATAAAAAGTGTAGACAAATCCAAAATATTACCTACGCAGCGTGTATCATGGAGTTTTCTTTATAATAAAAGCACTTATAAGTTTTTGCAAAACGAGCCTGATACTTATGGCGTGTTCCCTGATTATTATTATAGCTCAACTTATTCAAGAGATTCACTCTCCGTTTTTCATTTGCAGAATGGGTTTTCGTACAGTTTCTACCTTCGTGGAAAATCTACAGGTATTGTAAAGAACGAAGTTAAGGTTGATCTGGGCTTGGTGCACGACTATTACACTTACGGGCAATACGTTACTGATACTATCACCAATGCTAATTTTGCCAGGCAGATCGTTAATCAACGCGTGCAGAACAATTCTTTCCAGGACATTACCCTGAGAGCAAAGGCCGGGTATCGTTTCAGTGATAAAATTTTGCTTGATGTCGACCTGCAGCAAATAGCCGCGGGGCGCGATTTCGGTAATTTTCTTTATGAAGCAAAATTGAGCTTATCAGGCGGACGTAAAGCGGGACGGATAACATTTGGGGCTTATCAGCAAAGTAGCTCCCCGCCGTTGGTTTATACGGATTGGGTATCTAACCACTATATATTCCATAATAGTTTCAGCAATCAGAAGACAACTAACCTGTCATTCAATTATATCAATGATCTACTGCAAGTTGACCTGAAGGCGGAATACTATATGGTAAATGACTACTTATATTTCACCGCCGATCCCAATGGTAAAGATGCAACACCGACGCAATTACATAGTCCGATCAACCTGATCAAACTGAGCGTCGGCAAAAATTTAAGATGGCGCAGGTGGCATTTTGATAATTATGTGGTTTATCAAAAGAGCGATTATCAAAATACCTTGCGTACTCCATCGGTGTATACTTATAGCAGTTTGTATTATTCAAAGCTGTTCTTTAGCGTGCTGAATAGTAACATTGGTATCAATGTGCGTTACAATACGCCTTATGTGGCGCCATCCTACGCTGTCGGACTTGGTCAGTTTTATAACAATACGCCGAACCTAACTTTTTCATCCTATCCGGTGGCTTCTGTATTCTTCAAGGCGACGCTTATCCGTACCAATATTTTTGTGATGTATGATTACGCCAACCAGGGGTTATTCAGCAAAGGATATTACATGGTTAATCGCTATCCTGGTCCGGACAGGTTATTAAAGATTGGTATTTCCTGGTCGTTCTATAATTAGTTTGCAGTTTACGGTATGCAGTTGACAGACTTTAAATGCCAGCTGCCCAGTGCAAACTGCCAACTGTTAACTGAGATCATGTTTTCTGTTTCTTCTTATGTGCTGCGGGGAATAATACGTTGTTAAGTATTAGTCGATAGCCCGGAGAGTTAGGGTGTAGTTTTAGATCTGTCGGAGGGTCGCCGACTACGTGCTGATAATCTTCCGGGTCATGGCCGCCATAAAAGGTCCATTGTCCCTTGCCGTATTCACCATGAATATAGCGGGCCTCATTACCCGTTTTCATTTCCCCCATAATCGTAACCCCCGGTTTAATCAATTTTTCATTAAATGCAGTTGTTAGGCCCATAAAGCCTTTGATCACTTTATCATGATTCTGGGTGAGCATGCTGGGTACAACATCCCATTTGGCGGAGAAATCAAATAGCGCGAAAAAATCCCTTGTCCGTTCTACCTGGCGAGTGGTAGTTACGTCGATATTGCTGAACTGGTGCGACATCGGGTTCATGTCGAGCGTAAAGTTCTGGAAGGCAAAAGTTTGGGTAAAATCCAGTTTGGATTGTGCGTCAGGATCGGTTGCGTCACCATCGAACATGCTTTCGCAAATGTCGGTGTTCGACGCTGCAAGGGCTATATCAAAAGTGTCGGTACCTGAACACATAGCAAATAAAAAACCGCCACCTGAGCAGAAATCACGGATATGCTCAGCGACTGCCAGTTTCATTTGCGATACTTTTTTAAAGCCCAGTTTATGCGCCAGGGCTTCCTGTATCTTTACGTCGTCATTGTACCATTGCGCATACCGGAACGAACCATAGAATTTGCTGTATTGCCCGGTAAAATCTTCGTGGTGGAGGTGCAGCCAATCGTATTTAGGCAGATCGCCGCGTATTACTTCTTCGTCATAAAGAACATCATAGGGTATCTCCGCATATTTTAGTACCAGGGTTACGGCATCGTCCCACGGTAGTTTATTTTTAGGCGAATAAACGGCAATTTTTGGTGCTTTCTCCAGCTTCACCAAATCCATGTTGACAGAGGGATCGCTTATCTGGGTAATGACTTCACTTACTTTTGCATCAGCCAATACCTCATAACTTACACCCCGTATTTTGCACTCATCCTCAATACCTTTATTGTACTTCATCATGAAGCTGCCACCGCGATAATTGAGCAACCAATCAACCTCTTCACCATTCTTAAGCGTCCAGAAAGCAATGCCGTATGATTTTAGATGATCCTTCTGATCCTCATCCATAGGTATAAGAATGGACGCCGCCCTGCTGATTACCGGTAAAAGTAATAAAGCCAGGATGGTCAAAAGGCGAAAGCTAAAAGAAGAAAGGCGTTTGATGCTACTATTCATGTAATTATCCAGTTAAAAGTAACGAATAATTGTTGAGGCTATTATGATTTTAACGGAATCGTTACTCACTTGGTTTTGTATGCAGGTCGGTAAGGTCTTTTGACTCCCTTCTTGCTTTCGGAATTTTCATAAACTCCTTATAAGTTGAATCGACATACGAGGTGAAGTTAAACTCCGGGGCGTTATAGGTGTCGATGGTAGGCGTATACATAATAATGAAATTCGTCATTTCTTGTCCTTTCAACGGGATGTAATCCTTCAGGTTGTCGGGACTAAACTCTCCGGCGATCTTTTGTTTCAATTCCTCATCCTTCCCTAACTGTATAAATTTCGCCCTTTTTTTTGCGTCTGAATGAGAGTCGAACAAATTCATGGTCAGACCGCCTTTATAGTTGCCGTCCGCATCTTTCGAATAAACAACAGTTTGACCGCCGAATGGAGATAAAGTAGGGGCGGCAGTCAGGCTTCCAAGTCTTGTTTGCTGGTCCCGAATGGTAACACCTTTCAGGTTAGTGCCTTTTAAGTCCATTAAAATTTCAGTCGAACCAAGATCTTTCACAAAAAGCGTATCGCTTTCATAGGCAAATGACGAAAAGGTCACCAGGTCGCCAACATGGGCTCGTATGGCGAACAAACCATTTTTGTCGCTTACGGTAAATATATGGGAGTTTAAGTTTTGGATGCTTACCCCTGCAATTGGAATACGCGTTTTATTTTCATACACCCGCCCTGTCAAATTACCCTGCGCAAAACTTAAGTTGACAATGAAAAATAATAATATAGAAACCAGAAAAACACGTATCATACCCGCTAAAGTAACGAAATATTTCAGAAGGTATTGTGACTTAGGCGGTAGGAAAGGATAACTTAACTATTTTTAACAGTTAATTGTCTGAACCGAAATTTTCAGAATTTAAGAATTAACAGAAATTATAAAAAAAGCCTTGATCCAAAGATATCTACGTCCGAGGGCTCTAATTCACCATTCACCATTGACCTTTCACCTTTACCCTTTTTTACTAACTTTGCAGTCCAATTAAATATTTACAATGAGTAAAGCAATAATCAAGACTGCAAAAGGCGATATGACCGTAGAATTCTACGATAAAGACGCTCCAAATACAGTTGCAAACTTTAAGAAACTGGCTAAAGAAGGCTTTTACGATGGTGTGACTTTCCACCGCGTGATCCCTAATTTCGTGGTACAAGGCGGATGCCCGTTCTCAAAAGATCCGGAAACAGCTTACCGTGCAGGATCAGGCGGTCCGGGTTACCACATTGATTGTGAGCTGACCGGCGATAATCAATATCACGACCGCGGCGTCCTTTCAATGGCTCATGCAGGCCGTAACACAGGCGGTTCCCAGTTTTTTATCTGCCATAGCCGCGATAATACTGCCCACCTTGACAGAAACCATACTTGCTTCGGTAAAGTGATCGAGAATGTTGACGTGGTGGATAGCATTCGCCAGGGTGATAAGATTTTGGGTGTTGAAGTAATTGAGGAATAATTGAGTAATAAGTTATGAGTTTTGAGTAGTGAGTATAAAACTCTCAAAACCCATAACTCAAAACTTATAACTAAAAAAATGAATTTACGTGGAATAGTAGCGGTATCAGGCAAACCGGGTTTGTGGAAAGCTTTAGCGCAAAACAAAACGGGTTTTATCTTAGAAAGCCTTGACGCTAATAAAACCAAGCTGGTAGCTAATCTGTCGACTTCTAAAATAGCTGCACTGGATGAGATCACCATTTTTGGCGATTACGAAGACATCCGCTTGACCGATGTATTTGGCCGTATGAACGAAGCGAAAAGCGTTCCGGATGCAAAAGCCGATGGTAAAGTGTTGCGTGATTTCTTCAGGGAAGTAGCTCCCGGCCATGATGAAGAAAAGGTATATGCTTCTGATATGAAAAAGATCGTTTCATGGTATCATATCCTGAAAGACCTGCCCTTGTTTAATGAGCCTGATCCGAATGAAGAAGCAGCTCCTATTGCAGAACCGGTTGAAGAGGTTAAACCAGCTGAAGAAGCAAAACCTGCAAAAAAAGCAAAGGTGCCTGCTAAAGCTGAAGTAGCTGAAGAAGCAGCAGCTGCGCCGAAGGCGGCTAAAGCGAAGAAGAAATAAATAATCCGATTATTTGGATAAGTATGTATTGTGGGATGCTGCCTCCGCTAACATGGACCGGTATCCCACTTTTGCTTTTATGTCATCCCGATTGCGAAGCGAGATGCACCATGTATAGCGGCTATGCAAATCGCAAAAGATTTCTCTTCGCCCGAGTCACTTCCCACCGCGGCTCATCGAAATGATATTGATTTTTTTGGATGTTTTATCGAATTAACAATCCACATGCAAACACTTCTCGTCCGAAAACTCCGGTTCGAAGGTGCTGTGGCTGATAGATAAATGCTCCAGCCGGTGACGCAGATCGTGTTTGATGCTGTCAAAAGAAGATACCGAGTTCTGATCGATAACCAGATGTGCAGTTAAGGCATTTTCAGTAGTACTCAATGCCCATACGTGGATATGGTGAACATCTACAACGCCTTTGGATTTCATTAATTCCTGTTTGATCTTTTCCAGGTCCATTTCCTTTGGAACGCCATCCATTTCGAGGCGCAGACTATCGATCAGCAAGCTCCAGGTACCACGTAGAATCACGATGGCAACGATCAAACTCACTGCGCTGTCAATCAAATACCAATGGGTGAAATAAATGATGATACCTGATATCACAACGCCAAATGATACGATAGCATCCACCGCCATGTGCAGATAGGCGCCTTTCACATTCAGATCTTTATCCTTATCCTTTACAAAAAGCCACGCAGTAACACCATTAATACCGATACCAGCAAATGCCACCCAAGCCATGGTTCCGCCTGCTATGGTTTCGGGGTGGATGAAGCGCATCACTGCTTCGTAACCGATAAAGCCGACAGCTACAAACAGCACAAGTGCATTAAAAAAAGATACGATAATAGTAGAACGTTTATAACCGTAAGTATAATCCTGGTTAGAGCTTACTTTACTGAGTTTGAACGCGAGCAAAGCAAGTGCAAGCCCGGCAACATCGCTCAGGTTATGCCCGGCGTCAGTCAACAGAGATAACGAGTGACTCCATAGTCCGGCTATTACTTCCAACACTACAAAAACGGAATTTAGAACAATACCAATAATAAAGGCACTGTTTAAATGGTCCAGCTTTGGGGTATGGTCGTGATGGTGATGATGACCGTGCCCATGCGAGTGGGAGTGTGCGTGCGAATGATCGTGACCTGCTGCCATGCAGGCAAAGTTACTGTTTAAAAATCAGATTAATAATCCACCTGAAAAAGGCGAAGTACAATATGATCAATAATAACAGATATTTTACTGCATAGTACAGCTTGATATTGTAAGCTTTGATCCGTTTACCCAACAGCCGGATAGAGTAGATGTATTTGAATACTTTGTTAATGTTCCCGGTTTTATCATTACCCATATTTGGCGAAGCAGCGGCAGCCATAATAAACCACCCAAAGAACTTGTTCCACCCGCGGCCAAACACGGTCTTTACAGGGCGTTCGATATCGCAAAACAGGATAATGCGGTCTACATCCGTTCTGTTTTCTGCATGGTGGATATAGGTTTCGTCGAAGATCACATCATCGCCGTCTTTCCAGTAATAGCTCTGTCCGTCCACTACAATGTGACAATCTTCGGAGTTAGGTGTTATCAGCCCTAAATGATAACGCAGCGAACCTGCATACGGATCGCGGTGCTGCAAAAGCTGGCTTCCCGCTGGTAACACAGCAAACATAGCAGCTTTAATAGACGGCACGGTTTTTATCAGCTCGATGGTTCGAGGGCAATGCTTCTTGGCTGATTCATGAAAATCATCATACCACTTCAGGTAGAAGCGTTTCCATCCCCGCCTGAAGAAGGAATTAAACCCGACATCGTTATACTTATCCGATCCTTTGATCAGTTCTTCGCGTTCCAGTTGTAAGGCTTCATCTCGAATTGTCTGCCAGTTGGCCTTTAGTAGAGCTAGCTGAGGAAAGTTTGCCTGGTTGATATAGGGTTTGTTCTCCACTCCTGACAGCGCATACATCGGTATATTAATAGGCGCCATAAAAGTAGAATGGTCCGTAAGCTGCCTGAAAAACTTGTACCGAACTTTGCCTCTGTAATGCACTATGATAGTAGAAATAATAAGTACATAAAGGATGATAAACTTTACAGAAACTAATTCGAGTAATATTTGATGCATGGACTCGTAGATTTACATCAAAATTAGGTACGAAATGGGTGAAAACTGTTTTTTTTCTGTAGTTAAGATACGTATTTTACAAAGAACTGACGATTTCCCCCTTTTGGTCAGGAGTGGTGGTAGGGTTCGCCTTTTATGATGGTGAAAGCACGATAAAGTTGCTCAACAAAAAATAAGCGCACCATTTGATGCGAAAAAGTCATTCGCGACAGCGATAATTTATCGTTTGCCCGCTGATAAACTGATTGGTCAAACCCATATGGTCCGCCTACTATAAATACCAGGTTAGTAACTGAACTGATAGCCTTTTTATCAATATAAGCGGCGAACTGGTGCGAGGATAGTTCCATGCCTTTCTCATCGAGCAAAATAATGTAATCGTTAGCTGTCAGTTTTTTGAGGATCAGCTCAGCTTCTTTGCTCTTCTGCTGCTGCTCAGTAAGCGCTTTCGTGTTTTTTAATTCAGCTATTTCGGTAATCTCGACCTTTGCATAAAACTTTAGGCGTTTCAGGTATTTATCAATCCCCTCCTTTAAATAAGCGTCTTCTGTTTTGCCGACTATAAGCAGGGTGATTTTCATCTTTCTGAATGTTGTAAAGTTGGGAGGTTGAAAAGTTGAATCAACCCCATTTCCCATGATAAATAATAAAACTTGATAGAATAAGTCAAAAAACATTACAACTTTACAACATTTCAATCTTACAACAAAAAATAGTGGATCAGAATATCATTAATGATTATAGGGCCAGAGCAGCTGCCGCGAATGAACAAGCCGAAAAATATAAGAAATTGCTGGACGCCTATTCCCTTTACCGGCTTGGCATATTTGCATTATTTATATTGTCTGTGTGCGTAGCGATTAGCCTTGATGAAACAGCTATCATCATATTTTCGCTGCTGGTATTGAGCCTTTGTTTTTCGTGGTTAGTCACAAAACAAGCTCAGTTTGAAGCATTAAAAAATTATTTCTATGACATAAAGAAAGTCAATGAAAATGAAATAAATAGTATATCAAACGGGGTGAATATGTATGAGAATGGCGCCCTGTTTGTCAACGATAAACACAACTACAGTTCTGATCTCGACATATTCGGAAACGGCTCATTATTTCAACTGATTAACCGTGCTGCAACTTTCCCGGGAGTTGTTCAATTGGCTAAATGGCTAAACGCACCTGCGTCAAAAGAAATCATTTTATCGCGGCAGCAGGCAATTATAGAGATCGCTAATAAAAATGATTGGAAGATCGATATGCAAGCCTATCTCTTGTTTTCACTGAAACAACAAAGGGAACAGATAAAAAATCTGGTTGCATATTTAAAAATCCCCGTTGAATTGGAGGATCAGAAATGGTTGAGCATTTATAGTAAAGTCGCGCCATTTTTATTATTGTCAGTTATCTTAATTGCTGTTTTTTACACACCGGCGCGCTATTTTGTGGGAGTACTGCTGCTCGCCAATAACCGGATCGTTTCCTCCAGATCAGAAAGTGTAAAGAAAACCGATTTGATCGCAGGAAGAATTGGCACAACGTTAAAGCATTTTGTATCTGCTTTTAGAAAGATTGAGGGCGAAGAATGGGAATCTGAATATTTAAATCGATTGGCCGGCAGGATTAAGCATACCAATGGCAAAGCTGTTTCGCTAAGGGTTGAAGAACTATCTAAACTAATCAATCGACTCAACTATCGCCTGAACATGGTTGTGGGTTTTATATTGAATGTCTTTTTGCTTTGGGACATACGGATGGTCATCGCCATCGAAAACTGGAAACGAAATAATCAACAAAATCTGGAAGATGCTTTTGATGTGATCGCGGAATTTGAAGCGCTCATCAGCCTGGCAAGTTTGCGCATTAATTACCACGATTGGTGTTTTCCTGGGGTTATAGAAAGCGAAACCTACACCATCATTGCAAAACAGATCGCTCATCCATTGATCCCGGTTAATCAACGTATCGCTAACGATTATGAGCTGACAGATGCCTATAAGATCGACATCATTACTGGCTCTAATATGGCAGGTAAAAGTACCTTTCTGAGAACTATCGGTATTAATACGGTAATGGCATTATCAGGAGCGCCCGTTTGTGCTCAGTCAATGCAGGTATCTGTTATGACCGTGCTAAGTTATATGCGTATCAAGGATTCGTTGAATGAGAGTACGTCCACCTTTAAAGCCGAGCTTGACCGCCTGCAGATGCTGCTTGCCGCGGTAGATAGCGATGTTAAAATATTCTTCCTCATCGATGAGATGCTGAGGGGAACTAACTCCGTAGATAAATACCTCGGTTCAAAAGCAGTAATACAGCAATTGATCGGCAAAAAAGGAGTAGGGATGGTGGCTACGCACGATTTGCAAGTAGCCGAACTGGAAAAGCAATACCCGGATTACATCCGTAATTTTTATTTCGACATACAAGTAAAAGATGGCGAAATGCTTTTCGATTATAAGATCAAGCATGGCGAGTGTAAGACGTTTAATGCTTCGATGTTATTAAAGCGGATAGGCATTAATGTTGAATCATAACGTGGGTGTCCGTCCGTCACAGGGTGCTACTTCCGTTACAGAGAGTGGACACCCATCGAGACGTCGTTGTATGGAACGGATTTCTTCGGTGTAATCTTCAAAAATCGGTGTAATCTCCAAAAATAAAAATGTGCAGATGATTTCTCACCTGCACATCCAAATATAATTGACAATCTAATATTTCATTATCTTGAACCTCCACCTGGGCCGCCTGCTGGTGAACCTGAATCTCCTTGTTTTAAGTCGTCATTGTTAACACCTTTCTTCTGCTGTTGCGGATTGCTGAAAGTAGTTTTACCGAAGCTATAGCTAAACGTTAAGCCAACTGAACGGAATGGGAACGCAAAGGTGCTCCGTTGACTGAAGCCAGGGCTCGATATATTGGTATCAAAATGCTTGTATTTGTTGAATGGCTCAAGCGTATTGATACCAAGCGATGCTTTTTTCTTCATGAATTGTTTTCTTAAACCCGCACCAAGTATACTAAATGATGGATTTTTACCTTGTATCGTATAACGTGGGGAATTCTCGACGGCAAATGCTTCGAAGATGATCCCGTTGGGCAGATTCAACGTAGCCGCAGCAAATGCGTTGTATTGCACATGGGTCCCGGTATTTGACAATAACCGTTCATATACTGCGTATGCTGTAGGATCATAGGTGTATACGTTGATGCTGGCACGTAAGGTTAAAATTTTAATTGGGTTTACCGATCCAAAAAAGCTGCCGCCAACAGAATTATTTACAGCCGCGTTTTGGAAGGTACTTAAAGTGCCTGGTAAACCTTCTAATGGTTGCACAATGCTTTCAATTAAACCGGCCGTATGCTTATAATAAGCGGAGAGGTTGATCACCGATGACCCGATAAAAGTGGTATAACCTAATTCCACAGTTTGTGAAACTTCAGGTGACAGGTTGGGATTACCTTCAGTTTGCGCCAAAATGTTGACTTTGTTAACATAAGGATTCAAAAACTGCAAACTTGGTCTGGTAATACGCTTGCTGTAAGTTAGCTTAAGTGTTTGGGTTGATGTTAGTTGCTTCTGTAGTGTTAAGCTTGGTATAAAGGTATTATAGTTATTGTCAAATGGCAGCAGATCAGTTTGACCGGCAGATTGCGGATCGCCATGAATCGTCGTTACCTCGTCCCTTGCACCCGCCAATATGGAGTAGCCTTTGGGCAGCGTGAAGGTAAATACAGTATATCCGGCAGTAACATTCTGGTTGTACTTGTAAGTGCTCGAGTTCAAATCATCGTATACAAAACTATTTGGGTCCTGCGGATCTGGTGCATAAAGCACAGAATTACTGCTCAGTCTCCTGATGATCTCCTTGCCGCCTGCTTCTACTTTAAAAACCTTGCTTACAGGCAAGGTGTAATCTACCTGCAGTGTATACTCATTATTTAACCCGTCAATATTATCTTTTTGATTTTGGTTAATAGGGGGCGCATTAAAATAAAGCGTAGTATAGTCGGTTACAATTTTGCTGTGGCTCCACTGGGTTGAAATATCGAGTTCCTCGCCCTCTTTTTTGAATTTACGGGTATAATCTAAATTCCAGTCAAAACCACCAAAGGTGTTATGGCTGGTCGAGTTGCTATTATATAATTTGGTTGTGTCTGGCGGTCCGAATTTTGTAAATACAAACTGGGTATTGCTGTTCGGGTCAAATCCACCCTGGTTCAAACGGATATTGGTATGCAGGTTATTGTATGCATTGAAATCATAACCGGCAGATACGTTACCTATGGCCCCATGTCTTTTCAGGTAAGTTGAGCCATTAGATGAAGTTGCAGTATGAACAGGCTTGCCTGCGGTATCAACACCCTGAATATCATTATCAAATGTTGTTAACGAAGTTTGGGGCCATGTTAAGTTGCCACCTGCGTTGATCGACAAGTTAAAACGGTTCTTGTTATAATTCAGGTTGAAGTTGCCGTTATTCTGACGCGTACCAATGCCGCCGCTTACGGAACCGCTGATACCAGACATGTTCTTTTGCTTGGTAACAATATTGATGATACCTGCAGAACCTTCAGCGTCATATTTTGCAGATGGCGAAGTGATTACCTCGATACTTTTTATCTGATCGGCGGGGATGGTTTTTAATACGTCTGATAAACTCGCTGAAGTTGCACCTGAAGGTTTGCCGTTGATCAAAACACGAACATTCTGATCACCCCTTAATGATACGTTACCATTAATATCTACAGATACCAACGGTACTTTTTGCAGAACATCAGTAGCATTGCCACCAGCTGCTGTAAGGTCTTTCTCTGCATTGTAAACAATCTTGTCTATCTTGTTTTCCACCAGCGCCGCCGTACCGGTAACCTCAACGCCTTTTAATGCTTTGGCACTTGGTGCTACCGCAATCGTCCCCATATTTTTATCAGGTTTTGAGTCAGAAGTAACAACGCCGGTAACAAACTTATCGGGATAACCCACATAGGTAATTCTGAGCTTATAGCTGCCGGGATGAAGGCCTTCAATTTTGAAGTTACCTTTTTCGTCGCTAAGTACACCGTTGATAGGAGAGGAACCTGTGGCGCGGAAAATACTTACAGAAGCATAATCCAAGGGTTTTTTGGAAACAGAGTCGACCAGTGTGCCCGAAACCTTCCCCACTATAGTTGATCCGCCACCTACGCCGCCAAGCTGCGCCTTAGCCGTAAGTACGGTAGATAATATTGCAAAAAGTAAAAGTATTCGTTTCATTTCAGATCATTTTCGTAATTGGAGGCGAAATTAGTGCAAATGTTACAGTCAAATCAGCTTTTTTCGCTGTTAATCCTCGTTTGTCACTTATTCGTTACGCGGTTAAATAAATAAGATGTGTCCGTCCGTTTGGAGTATAACAGTTAGGGTGTTGCAAATTGGACAAGTATCCAAAATGAGCTGCGATCTGTTTTGTCCGTCCGTTATATTGTAACTATTTTGGATAGACAAGAAAGTGGGTGCCACACTGAGCTCAGTCGAAGTGCGGCGCGTAGAGGCCCTGCCCACCATACTTCGAGAGCCTCAGCATGACACCCTATATTAGAACATATGGTTGTTTTAAACCACAATATTCACGATCCTACCCTTAACCACAATTACCTTTTTGGGCGATTTGCCGTCAAGGTATTTTTGAACATCGGCATTGCCAATCACAGCGCTTTCAATGGCCGGAGGATCAAGGCTTAATGAAATGTTCAGGTTCATTTTCATTTTACCGTTGATGGAGATCGGGTAAGCAAACTCATCCTCAACCAAATATTCAGGATTGAATTTTGGATAAGTTGCATAGGATAAAGTTCCTGCCTCGTTGCCTAACAACACCCAAAGCTCTTCGCTGATGTGCGGTGCATAAGATGATAACACGATCACCAGATCCTGAAGGATAGCTTTCTTGTTGCATTTCAGGTCGGTCAGTTCATTTACGGCGATCATAAAGCTGGATACCGAGGTATTGAAAGAGAAACGGTCAATATCTTCCTCTACCTTGCGGATGATCTTATGCAGGGACTTCAATTCAGCCTTAGTAGGCGCATCTTCTGATACCCTGAAATTGAATTGTTCATCATGGAAAAGCTTCCAGAATTTACGCAGGAATTTAAACACACCTTCAATACCGTTGGTGTTCCATGGTTTGCTTTGCTCTAATGGTCCGAGGAACATTTCGTACATGCGCAAAGTATCGGCACCATATTTTGCAATCAGATCATCAGGATTGACTACGTTGAATTTGGATTTCGACATTTTTTCGATCTCCACACCGCATACATATTTGCCGTTTTCCAGAATGAACTCAGCATCCTTAAAGTCTTCGCGCCATTGCTTAAACTTATTGATGTCGAGGATATCATTCTCTACAATATTTACATCAACATGCAATTCGTATGTTTTGTATTGCTTAATCAGCCCATGCGAAACAAACGTATTGGTGCCACGCCCCTCATCATCAATTAAACGATATACAAAATTACTTCTACCCTGTATCATCCCCTGGTTGATGAGCTTTTTGAAAGGCTCTTCTTCAACCACCAGGTTCATGTCTTTCAAAAACTTGTTCCAGAAACGGCTATATAACAGGTGACCGGTAGCATGCTCCGAGCCGCCGATATACAGATCGACATCTTTCCAGTACGCAATAGCTTTTTTAGATGCAAACTCCTTATCGTTCTGCGCATCCATGTAACGGTACCAATACCAGCTCGATCCTGCCCAGCCTGGCATGGTGGAATGTTCATATGCACCGTCGGCGTGCTTCCAGTCTTTGGCTCTTGCCAGTGGTGGTTCGCCGGTTTCAGTAGGTAAGTATTTATCTACTTCGGGTAATATAAGCGGTAAATCTTTCTCATCTATCAGGTGCGGCAGACTATCCTTAAAGTAAACCGGCACCGGCTCTCCCCAATAACGCTGACGACCGAATATGGCATCACGCATACGGAAGTTTACTTTAGCCTTGCCTGCACCTTTGCTCTCTAAAAATTCAATCACCTTGGCGGTACCGTCTTTATAGTTCAACCCGTTCATAAAGCCGGAGTTGATATAAGCGCCTTCTTTGGTCGGGTCGGCTTCGGTTTCGATGTTTTGTATGTCGATAATTGGTACTATCGGTAAATTAAAGTGCTTTGCAAACAGGTAATCACGCTGATCGCCCGATGGTACTGCCATCACTGCGCCTGTGCCGTATCCAGCCAAAACATAATCGGCTATGAAGATCGGCACTAACTCATGGTTTACCGGGTTGATCACGTATCCGCCGGTAAAAGCACCCGACACCGTTTTGGTATCCGACATACGGTCCAATTCCGATTTCTTTTTACTTTGCGCCACATAGGCATCCACAACTGCCTTCTGATCAGGGGTCGTCAATGCCGATACCAGCTCATGTTCAGGGGCAATTACTAAAAAAGTAACACCGAAGATGGTATCAACCCTCGTAGTGAAAACCTCGATGTGGTCGGTAGTGAGTTGTGAGTGGGCAGTATCTTTGTTAATAGGGAATTTTACAGACGCGCCCACGCTCTTGCCAATCCAGTTGCGCTGCATTTCCTTTAATGGTTCGGGCCAGTCGATGGTATTCAACCCCTGCAATAAACGCTCGGCATAGGCGGTAATGCGCATGCTCCACTGCATCATTTTCTTTTGCTCAACAGGATAGCCGCCGCGCTCGCTAAAGCCGTCTTTTACCTCGTCGTTAGCCAATACTGTCCCTAATGCGGCACACCAGTTTACAGTGCTTTCGCGCAGGTAGGTGATGCGGTATTTCAGTAATTCGTCCTGTTGATCGCTATTGCTCATGGCTTTCCATTCGGCAGCAGCGAAGGTTTTGATATCCTCATCGCATACCGCATTGATGCCTGATGAGCCGTTCTGCTCAAAATGAGCAACCAGTTTTTCTATTGATTCAGCCTTATCCGCAGACTTATTATACCAGGAGTTGAACAGCTGCATAAATATCCACTGTGTCCACTTGTAGAAGTCTGGGGAGCTGGTGCGTACTTCGCGGCTCCAGTCGAACGAGAAGCCTATCTGGTCAAGCTGACGCCGGTAGGTAGCAATGTTAGTCTCGGTGGTGATAGCGGGATGCTGCCCGGTTTGGATGGCGTACTGCTCGGCAGGTAAGCCAAAGCTGTCATAGCCCATAGGGTGCAGCACATTAAAACCGCGCAAACGCTTGTAGCGGGCAAAAATATCGGAAGCGATATAACCAAGCGGGTGCCCAACATGCAGTCCAGCACCTGATGGGTAGGGGAACATATCCAGCACATAATACTTGGGTTTGGCAGAGTCGTTATCAGCCTTAAAGGTTTGATTTTCGGCCCAAAACTGCTGCCACTTTTGCTCTATATCTTTAAATTGATAGTCCATTGCTTATAATCTCGCGTTTGAGGTTGCGAAATTAAGAAAAATGGTTGGTTAGTGGTTAGTTAACCGGTGATTAGTTAATCAGTTATCAGTAGAGACGCAATGCGTTGCGTCTTTCTTTGTGGGTGTCCGTCCGTTACAAGTGCCGTTTGTGTGATAGGTTTATAACAAAATGTTGTTCCTTGTAACGCGTGGGTTTTGAAGTAAAAGAGTGACCGTCCAACGTTGTAACAGAAAACGGCACCTGTAACGGACGGCCAGTACAATAGCGATTGCAAATAAATAAAATTATTTATTAATAAATAATTATTTGTATATTTGTATTAATCCGATCTATTTACTGAACATACTACACAGCAAGCCATATATCATATAGGATGATATGGTGATGGAGGAGTATTATTAAAATTTCAGGCAAAAATTTTTAATCTTATCAAATAACTCAATCTAACCTAATCAACTTAATCCAACCACTTAACCAATCAACCACTTAACTCAGTCACTACTCAGCCAAAGGACAGCATTATCAATAAACTGCTGCCAAATTCCATCAGGTTGCCAAATTTCTTCGATAAAATCCTGCATTTCATTCTGGTTCAAAATATCAGCAGAGAAAAGATATAAACCTGTAAAGGCAGATGCACGATAATTGGCAGCACAATGCACCAATGTTTTTTGATGACTATACTCATTCATCAGCCTGATAAAATCAATCAATTCACTCAACTGCGGATCATCAAAAATAATTGGCAAGTGATGATAGGTTAAACCAAGCTTAGCAACTAATGCAGCTTCATCTGCCAATGCATATTTACTATCTGCCAAGCCAAGATTGATGACGACCTTATATCCATCATCAGCAATACTTTGCAATTGCCCTTCACGTGGTTGACCTGCACATGCCAGTAGATCAGATACCTGTTTGAAGTTGTAGATTGAGCTCATGATGTAAAGATAGTGAGTGGTTGATTAAGTTAAGTGGTTAAGTAGTTGATTGAGTTAGATTAAGTTGTATTGGTTGCAAAGGTTGAAGTGGTTGTAATAGTTGGATTGGTTAGAATGAACTAATGACTATTCATCATTCAAAATTCGAAAATTGAACATCCGAAATTCGATATCGGGTTGTACCGTCCGTCCGTCACAGGAGGCTACACTTCGTTACAACGATGGACAGTTTGATGCTCCGGTACCGTTTCAAGTAGATACGTCCACGACCGTAACACGATACGGCACCCTGTAACGGACGGACAGATTGCCTAAAATTTATCAATAACCTGGCAATTATTTTTTTCGTATAAAGCAAAATACTTATATTGCAAAAAATAAATCTTATCATGAAATTAAAACACATCGCATTAGTGGTGTTGGCCTGCGCAGCATTTGGCTATACATCATGTAAAAAATCAAGTTCATCACAATCAGTTGACAGCAAGACAGTAACCAGCCAGATCGCTTTAAATCTGTCTCAGACCCTGTATTCGGGCTTTGGCGGCTTTAACATTAGCAGCGGTCTTAGCGCTCCGGGTACTTTCGGTTTAGATCGTAATGCACTTAAGTTGAAGCTTACCAATGGTCGGACCAGCATCAGTAGTTTGGATGGTGACATTACCTGCGGTTTACACGTCGATACCACTTTCAGTACAAGTATTGATATGGATGGCGGTCAGGCGACGGTAGCAGGTTCTATCGGGTTTACTTTCAATTGTACCAACCAGGTATTTTCAGGGTTTAACGTTACTGACAACCTGAAAATAACGGCTGCGACAGCGCAGCTCAATGGCACTTTCACTGTTGCTGAAAATCTGACATTAGCACAGGCGACTCCGGGTGTTGATACTTCAAGCGTTTCATTAAACGGTACCGCCAACTTTGCCGAAAATGCAAAGGTGAGCGGCAAAAGCACAGTTATGTCGTTCAACTACACGTTCAACAATGTGATCATTAACCAAATGGGTACGATAGTTAGCGGTTCGGCTAACTTTACTACCACCAGCAGCGGCGCACAAGGCACATGGAATTACACCGGTACGATAACCTTCTTAGGCAATGACTCAGCTAAGGTTGTTATCAATGGGGCAACTTATACCGTTAATCTGCAAAGCGGAACCGTAAGCTAATCACAGTAATTATTACATAATACAACATTTTAGAAGCTCTCTTCGGGTAAAACGGAGGGGGCTTTTTGTTTTTATTGTCACGGGCGACAGTTCGCCAACCTGCATTCCGTAACGGACGGACACCCCAAACAACTACTTAACTTAATCAACTCAATCCAACTCAGTCAACCATTCAACAAAATCCCGTATACTTGTTTTCGCATGAAGAGACTCTTATCCAATTTAACCTTCCAGGTGATAGCGGCCATTGTGCTGGGTGTGATAGTAGGACTGTATTTTAAAGATTTCGGTCCTACGGCAAAGCTTATCAGCGATAAGTTTATTGACATGATCAAGATGCTGATAGCGCCTATCATTTTTTTAACCATCGTGCTGGGCATAGCCGGCATGGGTGATATGAAAAAGGTAGGCAGGGTTGGGGGTAAGGCGATCTTGTATTTCGAGATAGTCACCACGTTTGCGCTTATTATGGGAGTAGGTTTTGCCAACCTGATAAAGCCCGGAAGTGGATTACCTGCACCGCACGGAGCGGCAAACACAAAATTACAGGTGTACCAAAAAGCTGCTGCCGAAATGAAATGGGGTGAGTTCTTTGCGCATATCATCCCATCCAACGTATTCGATGCATTTGCCAAAGGTGATATATTGCAGATACTGTTTTTCGCTATCCTTTTTGGTTATGGGTTGAGCTTATTGAAGGAAACAGGCAAACCGGTTATTGATTTTTTTGAAAAGCTGAACAAGGTTTTCTTCAATATAATGGGTGTGGTAATGAAGGTAGCGCCGATCGGTGCTTTTGGGGGTATGGCTTATACGGTGGCAACTTACGGCATCAGCACGTTGGGACCTTTAATGAAGCTGCTTGGCGCGGTGTTCCTGACCATGCTGCTGTTTATTTTTATTGTATTATTTGCCATCAGCCTGATCTATAAATTCAGCTTGTGGCAATATTTGAAGTTTATCAGGCAGGAGATACTCATCGTATTGGGAACGTCATCATCGGAAACAGTACTGCCAAGTATGATGGAAAAGATGGAGCGATTCGGTTGTGCAAGGTCGGTAGTAGGATTAGTGATCCCCGCGGGGTATTCTTTTAATTTGGATGGAACTACTATCTATCTGTCCATGTCGGTTATCTTCCTGGCACAGGTGTTTAATATACCCTTAACGCTGGAGCAGCAACTGGTTATTATAGGGATTTTGATGATCACTTCTAAAGGCGCAGCAGGTGTAACAGGAAGTGGCTTTATTGTATTGACATCTACCTTAACCGCCATTAAAGTAATCCCCATTGAGGGCGTAGCCTTATTATTAGGCATCGACAGGTTTATGTCGACTGCACGTGCGCTTACCAATATGATCGGCAATGGTATTGCTTGTATCGTGATCGCGAAGAGTGAGAAGGAGTTTATGCCGGTGGCACTGCCGGAGTGATTTACGATTTTAGATTTACGAATTACGATTAATAAATAGCCGCTGTCACACAGCGTCACGACCATAGGCACAGTGTGACGGACGGACACGACGAGTAAAAATGCACATCATCCTGCACAAACATAGGATGATGAGTTGAAAAATATCTGTCCATGCCATCGACACAGTGTGAGGGACGGACACAATAGTATCCCCCATCCTTAAAGTGCAATCTAATTACAAATAATAGTTAATTTCTTACTATAATCGGGATTTAATGGCTCATTAGTTTGAGCAAGTCGTTGTGCACCAACGTTGGCAGGGCATGCAATGCCGTTGGGCGCATCATAAATTAAATCAGGTTTTGTGCTGATAAGCTCCTGGGGTACATAAATCTGCACGGTGGTTCGCTGATAGCCATGGGGGAAAAAGCGAATATAATAACCATCGGGATGCAGGGACCAAATACCCGACGGAACTTCAGGGTCAGGTTGCGGGGCCAGGCCGGTAAGTATGGCATATTTTTCCATCTCCTCGTAAGATGCATTACCCGATGCCGCCAGTCTGCGAATGTTATTTTCAGCTTCAAAAACACTTTGCGCTGCCGGAGGAAGCTGGTCTTTCGCCTTATCCATTACACTGGCAGGCAATACGCCCAATGCACCACCTTCCAGTTTTAGCAGGTCGCTGGGCGATAATAATTGGGTAGCCGTCAGCTTTACGTCATTGCCGAAATCTGCAAATTTGGTGCGGGCAATAATAGCCCATAATAATATCTGTATTCGGCGCTGGTTAACTTCAGGATGTTGTTCAGCATTCTTTAATATCAATATTACCACATCGCGTTTAGGTCCCAGTACAGGCGCGAGCATATAACCATCGCCAGTGCTTGGACCGCGTGTACCCGCATGCAGACAATAACTTTTATTGGTCATTTCGTAAAAACCAGCACAAAGTTTGTACCCGCCAGCTGGCGCTTTTGGCAACAAGTAAAGTGGTTGAGGTTGAGCGCCTTCCTGAAATGACGGTGGTTTTGAGCCTGTTTTATTTACATCGTTAAAACTGGTGGTAATAGCCTGGGGCTGTTTAAGGATCTTATTCAAACCGCCGCCCGAGGCAACTTCCGTGCCTTTATCTAATAACTTTTTACCCAATCCCCCGAATTGGGCTTCTGCGCGGGATATACAAAACAGGGAGCTGACAAGCAGAAACAATGTGACGATGTTTTTTTTCATGGATAGGTAATGTTTTGGAGTGCAAAATAAGCCAATTGTTATTAATCTGATATTAAATGTCAATTTCGAGCCTGCGGAATTATTTAAATCTATGAGTTTTCGGTTACAATTTTAATTTGAGATTATGTGTAATAACTTTAGCTTTGCGCACACATAATAAAATCTATGAGCGTTCTCGTAAACAAAGATTCCAAAGTAATAGTTCAGGGTTTTACCGGTCAGGAAGGTACTTACCACGCCTCGCAAATGATAGAGTACGGTACACAAGTGGTTGGTGGTGTTACTCCCGGCAAGGGCGGCAACACCCATCTCGACAGACCTGTTTTTAATACCGTAACTGATGCAGTAGCCAAAACCGGCGCTAACGTTTCGATCATCTTCGTACCGCCGCCATTTGCTGCCGATGCCATTATGGAAGCAGCTGAGGCTGGTATCGGTGTGATCGTTTGTATCACTGAAGGTATCCCAACCAAGGATATGATACAGGTAAAAGAATATCTGAAGGGCAGGGGTAGTCGTTTGATTGGTCCTAACTGCCCTGGTATCATTACTGCTGATGAAGCGAAGATCGGTATCATGCCGGGCTTTATCTTCCGCAAGGGTAATGTAGGTGTGGTATCAAAATCAGGAACTTTAACTTACGAAGCGGTTGATCAGGTAGTGAAAGCCGGAATGGGTATCACAACGGCTATCGGTATCGGTGGTGACCCGATCATTGGCACAACCACTAAAGAAGCGGTTGAACTGCTGATGAACGATCCTGACACACACGGCATCATCATGATTGGTGAGATCGGTGGCGGAATGGAAGCTGAAGCTGCACGCTGGATAAAAGAGAACGGAACAAAACCTGTAGTAGGCTTTATAGCGGGCCAAACCGCGCCTCCGGGACGTAGAATGGGTCATGCCGGTGCTATTGTTGGTGGTGCTGATGATACTGCTGCTGCTAAAATGAAGATTATGGCAGAGTGCGGTATCCGTGTAGTAAAATCACCTGCCGATATAGGTGCTGCCATGGCAGAAGAACTTTCTAAGAAATAGATCTGAGATATTAGATTTGAGATATGAGAAATCCTGGTAAGAAATTGCCGGGATTTTTTATTTTAGGGTGATTGTAAACTCATGAAACGAATACACATAAGTTGCCCCAAATGCGGTTGGGAGCCGGATGATACTTGCGGATGGGTATGTGATGTGTGTCAAACCAGATGGAACACTTTTGACACGCATGGACGTTGCCCGGGATGCGGCAAAGTTTTCATTGATACCCAATGTAGTAAACGACGTGGTGGTTGTGGGGAAATGAGCCTTAATAAAGATTGGTATGTAGAAATTGAGGTTGAGAAACCAAAGTCAATTTTTAGTTCGATTTTTTCAAAAAAGAAAGACAGTTTACCTGTTACTGAAAATGATAAACAATGGGTAGAACAATCCCTCATATTTCTTTCTGAACTGTTTGACCCGGTTTATTTCAAATCATTAACAACCATTACACCAGATAAAGAATACTTTGACCGGGATTTTGATGGCACTGAGGAAGATGCAGTGTTTATATTGCAGAAGGTAGCATCGATCATGAACATTAAGCCCTGGGAAATAACATTGATGTACTTTTCGGAACAGACAAACGAATTTTCTGAAGGAATAACCGCAACGCCTTCTGAAAATCTTGAGGGAAATTGGTCAGGTAGGGAAAGTGAACTTGTAAATAAAAGCTATGGAGACAAGGAGATTTGGATAAATATGGAACAATTGGAAGCCCCAATAGGTTTGATCGCAACAATCTCAACCCAACTGTCAAAGTATAAGCTGATAAGTGAATACGCAATGGAAGATGACGTCAATAGTCTGGCTCATTTGACAGCTATTGCATTCGGCTTCGGTATTTTCAAAGGGAATGATTATTTCAAGTTTACACAATGGCAAGGCAATTCGCATCATGGATGGCAAATGCAAAAGAGAGGTGGATTGCCTGAACCTATCATAGCCTATACAATGGCGTGGTTGACGCACTATCGCAATGAGAATATTGATTGGAAGCATTATTTAAATAAGACAATGAGGAAGTACTTTGAGCAGAGTTATCAATATATCTCAAAAAATAAGGATGTTATAAAATGGAAAAACTGAAATGCTTTATTAAGGTCAGAACCTGAATTTATAGAATTACCGAATGCTCGAATTCTGTTTATTCTTCAATTCTAATAATTCGGGTTCAGACAAAAATCGCAAGGACGTGGGTGGAGAAGTGTCCACGTTGTCTCATAGTATAGGCTCTCCGTGACGGACGGGACACCCACTTGTCAACCCAATGTAAACAAGTACCCCCTCCAAAAATCAAAACACCAACCTCATCGTATATTTGTTGTAACCGGTGAAAGGTAATTAAATCGCTCATTCACTAACTCACTCATTCACTCATTAAAAATGGAATACAACAAGCTCACCCCCGAAGAAGAACGGGTAATACTATACAAAGGAACGGAAAGACCGTTTACCGGATCATTATTAAACAACAAGGCAAAGGGTGTATACGTGTGCAAGCGCTGCGATGCTCCGCTGTACAATTCAGCTGATAAGTTCGAATCCTTCTGCGGATGGCCCAGCTTTGACGATGAGATCCCTGGAGCAGTACGCAGGGAAACCGATGCGGACGGACGCCGTACTGAAATACTTTGCGCCAACTGCGGAGCACACCTCGGTCACGTTTTCGAAGGTGAATACATGACTCCGAAGAATACACGGCATTGTGTGAATTCAGTTTCGTTGAAGTTTGTGCCTCTTGAGGACTAAGTTGATTAAGTTGATTGGGTTGAAAAATCCAAGAATAACTTAATCAACTCAATCAACCATTAAACTTTCTCATTATCAAACACCCCGTGCCACAATAAAGCGGCAAGTACACCACCGACCACTGGCGCTATCATGAATAGCCATAATTGCCCCAATGCTTTTCCACCGGCAAATATAGCAGGGCCAAAACTGCGGGCAGGGTTAACCGATGTTCCTGTAATGGGGATGGCTACCAAGTGTATCAATACCAGTGTAAGGCCTATTGCCAAACCTGCCATGGTTGAATTTCCCCAACGTGATGTGGTGGCGAAGATCACAAACAGGAAAAGGAAGGTAAGGACAGTTTCGGCTACGAAAGCCGATTCTGTGCTGTAGCCTCCCAGGTACCCCGCTCCCCAGCCATTCGAGCCGAGGGCATATTCGCCCATGGCAAAATTGGGGCTACCTTTTTGAAATTCATATAACAACGCAGCAGCAACGGTAGCGCCAATAAATTGCGCCACGACATATCCAACTGCATCTTTGCCCGAGATCTTTCGGGCGACTAGCATAGAGATGGTAATTGCGGGGTTAATGTGGCATCCGGAAATAGGGCCTATGGCGTAAGCCATCACCACTACGGCAAGCCCAAAAGCGAGGGCGATACCTAAAATACCAATCCCCAAAGGGGCATCGGGAAGAACCGCGGCAGGGATTGTTTTTCCGTCGACAACTGCTGCTCCGCAGCCAAATAAAACCAAGGCAAAAGTTCCAATGAGTTCGGCTAGATATTTTTTCATAATGAGATAGGTTGTTTTATTAAAGTTATCACAAATTATTTCTGATTACGAAGTGTTTAGTAATTCTTTTGTTCATAACTAACCGGCATGTGAAAAACTAACATTAGCATCCTAATCCCTTCATCCGCTATCTTTGGACCTACAAGTTCTTAAACACACGCTATCAAAGGTTGCCGGGGTAAAAGCCGGCATTAAAAGGGAACCATGTGTAAATCATGGGCTGACGTGCAACTGTGAGTTAGTGATTGGTGAGTGGTGAGCAGTGAGTGGTTAACGGTGAATGATTCGCCAATATCCATTGACTATTGACCATTGACTATTGACTACCAAGCCAGACACCTGCCAGGATAGCTTGTCAAGACTTTCACGCATAAGGTTTTGGCAAAAGTCATGTTCCGCGCTTCTATAAAAGCGCCTGGTTCATTGTCTTTTGTCGGCTCCTATAAATTGACAAAGCATGAAACAGGAAAACGAAGTACTACTACGCGAGAACAAGGATCGGTTTGTGATCCTGCCGATCAACTATCCCCGTATCTGGGAGATGTACAAAAAACATGAAGCCAGCTTTTGGACCGCCGAAGAGATCGATCTGTCGGATGACCTGAAGCATTGGGAAAACTTGAATAGCGGCGAAAAGCATTTTATTTCGCATGTGCTGGCATTTTTTGCCGCCAGCGATGGTATTGTGAACGAGAACCTTGCCGTTAACTTTATGAGCGAGGTGCAGGTACCCGAAGCGCGATGTTTTTATGGTTTCCAGATCATGATGGAGAACATTCACTCTGAGACCTATGCTTTGTTGATTGACA
>Ga0070662_100000076_pt1 | contig 54084 bp, 50 predicted proteins | sample KBSC53metaG_FD_65648 | JGI IMG/M metagenome (GOLD analysis project Ga0070662, IMG submission 65648) | Corn rhizosphere microbial communities from Kellogg Biological Station, Michigan, USA - KBS C5-3 metaG | ecosystem: Host-associated > Plants > Roots > Rhizosphere > Soil ...
ACGTTGGTGCCGCCCCACCAGCGGCTGGCGCTGCTCAGGATGGCGATGGAAAAGTGCAGGTGGTAGTCGCCGGGCTGGGCGTTGCCCGTGTCGCCCACGTAGCCGATCACCTGGCCCTTCTTCACCGGCACGCCCTCGTGGATGCCGTCGGCGTAGGCGCTGAGGTGCGCGTAGTAGTAGCGCGTGCGGCCGTCGGGGTCCAGCTGGTACAGGCTGGTGCCGCCGCGGGCGCCGGAGTGCAGCTTGATGATCACGCCGTCGTTCACCGCCAGCACGGGGGTGCCGCGCGGGGCGTGGATGTCGATGGCGTCGTGCACGCGGCCGCCGGAGCGGGCGTCGTTGTACGTGTCGTGGAGCTGGCTCGCGACCACCCCCTGCACGGGGATCAGCAGGTTGCGCGAGCGGAGCGTCTCGGCGGTGCTGCGGGCCTCGCGCCCGGCCAGCGGAAAGCTGGCCATCAGCGCCATCTGCTGGGCGGCGGCGGGCGCGGCCAGCGTGAGGGCGAGGGCGGCGGCGCCGGCAAGGGCGCGCAGGGACGTGCGGAAGCTGGGGAACTGCCGGGGTTGCTGCATGGCCTTGGTACTCATCGGCGGCTCGACTGCCGTGGCCGGGCGTGCGGACGCCCCGCGGTAGGCTCGTAGCTTTGCGTCGCCGGCTTTCGCCGGGTTTGCCGTTTGTCGTGGAGTCCCGGATCGGGGTTGTCCGGGGGCGATGGCGCGGTACTTCCCGGTGCTGCTGGGGAACTCTGGTGCGGGTTCGGGCCGGGTCTCCTCTACGGATGTGGGGTGGATGGACGGCACACGCGTTCCGCGCGTCGCTGTGCCATCGGATGATGTGTGGGGTCGGGCGGCATGATAAGCGCCTGTTTCAGAGCGCGCCAGAGTCTTGCGCGTGCAACATCTACCCGTCCACCCGCGCAACGTCTACGAAGTGTTTGCGGCGTTTCAAGTTACGTCGATCCCGAAATCCTCTTGAACCGCACGGACCGATCACCCGGCTACGCGCTGAATGTCGGCGATGGCGCGCTCCACGTAGCGCTGCACGTGCGGCCCGCCGCGGTCCAGGTCGATGGACTGCAGCGCCGACGACGCGTCCACCAGCAGCCCCTGCTCGCGCGCGAAGGCGTCGGTGGCGGCGATGTCCTGCTCATCGATCCACTCGTCGATGCGGGCCAGCCGCTGGCGCAGCTCGGGGATCATCCGCCCGCGCTCCATCGGCTCCGCGGCGGCCAGCGCGCGCAGGCGCTCGATCGCCTCGTCGCACATGCGCCGGAACTCGGCCGGGTGGCGGACGGGTGCTTCGTCGGACATGGGTGGCGAGGACCGTCAGCGGGAGAGGATGGGAGATGGATGTGCAACATGCGTCCGCCTGGTCCACCATGCAACGTTGAAGAAACCACAAACCGCGGGTGCTGTTTGCGGTTGCCCGATCATCCGAAGCACCGGCCGGGGACTTGCGGCGCTCCCGCGGCGGGCCGCATCATCCCGGTCCTTCGATCATCCGTTCGAACCAACGCCCATTCGCCTTCGCGCCACGCGCCAGGGGAGACACGCCGATGTCCGCTGCGGAACAGACCCTCGACAGCCTGCTCACGGAAGACCGCACCTTCCCCCCGCCGCCCGACTTCGCCGCGCGCGCGCTCGTGCGCGACCGCGAGGTGTACGCGCGCGCCGAGCAGGACCCCGAGGCGTACTGGGCCCGGTGGGCCGAGGAGCTCCACTGGTTCCGCAAGTGGGACCGCGTGCTGGAGTGGGAGCCGCCGTACGGCAGGTGGTTCGTGGGCGGCACCCTGAACGCCAGCTACAACTGCCTGGACCGCCACGTGGAGGCCGGCCGCGGATCGAAGACCGCGCTGATGTGGGAGGGCGAGCCCGGCGACCGGCGCACCTTCACCTACGCCGAGCTGCACCACGAGGTGGCGAAGGCCGCCAACGCGCTGAAGAAGCTGGGGGTGAAGAAGGGCGACCGCGTGGCCATCTACCTCCCGATGATCCCCGAGGCGGCCATCGCCATGCTGGCGTGCGCGCGGATCGGGGCGGCGCACAGCGTGGTGTTCGGCGGCTTCAGCGCCGAGAGCCTGCGCGACCGCATCCGCGACGCCGAGGCGCGCGTGCTGATCACGGCCGACGCGGGGTACCGGCGCGGCGGCATCGTGGCCCTCAAGCGCGCGGCCGACGAGGCGGTGGAACAGGAAGGCGGCTGCCCCACCATCGACCACGTGGTCGTCGTCCGCCGCCACGGGTCCGGCGGCGAGCCGCTGGGCGACGCGAAGATGAGGGACGGCCGCGACCGCTGGTGGCACGACCTGGTGGACGGCGAATCGGCGGAGTGCCCGGCCGAGGAGATGGACAGCGAGGACCTGCTGTACATCCTCTACACCAGCGGGACGACGGGGAAGCCGAAGGGGATCATGCACACCACCGGCGGCTACCTCACGCAGTGCTACGCCACCACGAAGTGGGTCTTCGACCTGAAGGATGACGACGTCTACTGGTGCACCGCCGACGTCGGCTGGGTGACCGGGCACAGCTACATCGTCTACGGCCCGCTGGCCAACGGCGCCACGGTGCTGATGTACGAGGGCGCGCCCGACTGGCCCGAGCGCGACCGCTTCTGGAAGATCGTCGAGGAGTACCGCGTCACCATCTTCTACACGGCGCCCACGGCGATCCGCGCCTTCATGAAGTGGGGGACGGAGCACCCCGGCAAGCACGACCTGTCGTCGCTTCGCCTCCTGGGCACGGTGGGCGAGCCGATCAATCCGGAAGCGTGGATCTGGTACCACAAGACCATCGGCCACGAGCGCTGCCCGATCGTGGACACCTGGTGGCAGACCGAGACGGGGGCGATCCTGATCACCCCGCTCCCCGGCGTGACCGAGACGGTGCCGGGGAGCGCGACCGAGCCGTTCCCCGGCATCCGCGCCGAGATCCTGACGCTGGACGGGCAGGTGGTGCCGCAGGGCGGCGGGTTCCTGGCCATCCGCCGCCCCTGGCCCAGCATGCTGCGCGGGATCTGGGGAGACCCCGAGCGCTACCGGCAGACGTACTGGAGCAAGTGGGAGGGAAAGACGGTGAGCGCGGGCGACGACCAGCAGCCCGGCGAGAGCGTGTACTTCCCCGGCGACGGGGCCAAGCGCGACGAGCGCGGCTACTACTGGATCATCGGCCGCATCGACGACGTGCTGAACGTGGCCGGCCACCGCATCGGCACCATGGAAGTCGAGTCCGCGCTGGTGGACCACCCCGCCGTGGCCGAGGCCGCGTGCGTGGGGAAGGCGCACGAGCTGAAGGGCCAGGCCGTGGCCGCCTTCGTGACACTGAAGGAGGGCCAGACCCCCAGCGAGGAGCTGAAGAAGGAGCTCTCCGAGCACGTGGTGAAGAAGATCGGCGCCATCGCCCGCCCCGACGCCATCCTCTTCGCCGCCGACCTCCCCAAGACGCGCTCCGGCAAGATCATGCGCCGCCTGCTCAAGGACATCGCCGAGGGCCGCGCGCTCGGCGACACCACGACGCTGGCGGACCCGAGCGTGGTGAGCCGGCTGAAGGGCGAGTACGAGTCGCGGGAGGGGTAGAAAACGCGACAGATCCAGAGCGTCCCGACGCGATGAGGGCGGCCGCATGGCCGCCCTCATCGCAATCCGGTGGCGCAATCTGCCGGTTCAGAACGGCTCACGGCACCGACGCCCGCCCGATCGTCCCCGCGTCGGTGCCGAACCAGAGTTCGCGGGTGGGGCGGTGGAAGACCATGTGGCGAACCGTCCGCCCGCCGCCGGGGATGGGGGTGTTGCTGAAGAAGCGGGCGGCCGCGGGGTCGAAGCCGACCAGGCGGTTGGGCTGGGGGCCGGTCTCCACGAACCAGACGCGGTCGCGGTCGTCCACGGCCATCGCGTAGGGGAGGGAGACGGCGCCCTCCGGCGCGGGCCACTCCTGGAACTGGTGCGTGGCGGGGTCGTAGCGGCCCACCATCCCGCCAGCGTAGTCCACGTACCAGATCTTCCCGTCGGTGGTGATGCCGATGCGGCGGGTGCGGGCGCGCTCGCGGGGGACGGTGACGCGCGCGAGCTGCATCGTGGCCGGGTCGATCGTCCCGATCTGGTTGGTGCCGAAGAGGTTGAACCAGGGGTGGCCGCTCCGGTCCAGCACGATACCGTACGGGCGCGAGCCGCCGTCCGGCATCCGCACGATCCGGATCTGCCCCGTGGACGGAGTGAGCCGGCCCACCGCGTTTCCACCCTGCACGGTGAACCACAGGTCGCCGTCGGGCGCGAAGATCAGCGTGTGCGGGTCGCGCAGGTCGGCGTCGGGCATCGGGAAGCGGCGCACCTGTCCGGTGGCGGGGTCCAGCCGGCCGATGTGGCCGTTGCCGTTCCCCGTGTACCACACGGCGCCGTCGGGCCCCACCACCAGGTTGTGAGGCAGCGCGCCGGCTTCCAGCTCGTACCGGCGGAACTGCCCGGTCGCCGGATCGAGATACGCCACGTAGTTCCCCGCCTGCCCCACGAACCACACCCGCCCCTGCCCGTCCACGTACGGGTCGCGCGGGCGGGTCCCCTCCCACGGCACCGTCCACTCACGGACCTCGACGGCCTGCGCGGCGAGCGTCGTCGGCGCGGCTCCGAGCGTGACCAGCGCGGCCAGAACGAGCTGCGGCTTCATCGAACCTCTCCAGGTGGGGTGGAGTGCGCTCATGCTCGACCGATCTCCAACATGGGTCTGGCGCCGTGGCTGTCAACTGACACTGCGACGCCGCCAGCCGTAATTCGCGAGGTGGAAACAGGCGCTTCGTTCAACCCCGCGCCACAGTGCGGAAAATCAGGCGATGCAACCCACTAATCTCGGGGCGGTTCAGCTCCGGAAACTCTGCCCTTCACCCCGGACGAGGGGCTTGGCGATTCACCTGATTTCGTGGGAGGTGGCCGATGAGTAGATGTTTGCTTCGGGGCGCGATGATCCAGGTCGTGGCCCTCGTATCCGTGCTTCTCGCTCTCGGCGTCCAGGTGGCGGCGTGTCTCGCGCAGGAGAGCTTCGTGACTTGTGGCGTACAGCACGATCCCGCGTGCCGAGTTTCTCTGCGCCCCGGACAGAAATCCGTGACAGTTTCCGTTCGCCCGAACGCGGCGTACCTGGCGGACTCCACACACACGAAGGTGCTTACCGTTGTATCCAACCGATGCTGCATTGACACCGCGACCGTCCGGCTCGATCCGAATGGCTACGCCGCCATCCGCTGGACGGCAACCGAGCCGTTCGACAGCACCGTCACGCTCAACGTTGTCGGGCAAGCGAGTGGAGCCGAACGGCTGGACACGATCACTCTCGTCGCAGAGAAGAAAGCTGATAGCACAATTGTGGTGAGCAGGAATTCGAGCCGTACGGCCTATGCATGGATCCGGAACGAGTTCGTGCCGACCGTGACGAGGATCGTGGTGGAGTCGGTCGGAAATCGGCCAGTGACCCAAGAAGACTGTGAACGCATCAGGTATTCATTCCAGCCTCTGCTGAAAGGCGAAGCCACCCCGGATTCGGGATTTACGGTGTGGGAACGCCCGCCTCAGCAGCCGTTCGCGCGGTTGCTCAGCCGGACACCGCCCGACACAACGTCTCGTTGCATTGCGTACACTCGCTGGAAGATGGGCGACATGACTGGTCTCCATCAGATGGAGGTCGAACTGCACGGCGACGGAATCAAGCCGGAGCGGGTCGAGCTCAGAGGGTATGGCCGGCAGGGCGTACGCGTTGCAGCTGGATTGGGACTATTCCGCAGCATCGAACGAGATCGCGATTTTCTCTGCCGTGCACGTACAGACGATGCTGCCTGTGCGAACGAGGACACCTTTCCCAAGAAGGTCACGGCCACTCACCGCGCGGACGGAACGGAAGCATTCGTCGGCTTGGATTTCCCCGTGATCCTGGGTTACAGCGCGAGCAGCCCCATCCCGCGCTTCCTTTCCAGGCGGCTGCGGGTGATCGCCGGCACCACGCTGAACAATCCCGAGAAGAATCCTTTCCTCGGGGTGACGCTGATGCCACTGATCGCACCGGCAGCCGAGGAGCTCCCGATGCAGATCTCGGTCGGTATGACGATCAACGGCCCGAAGCGCCCGATGTATGGGCTCTCCCTCGACGCATCCAGTCTGGCCGCGCCGGTTTTGCGGGTTCTGGGCGTGGGCGGTGGATGAGATCGGTGACCGATCAGCGCCGCTCGGGGGTCAGCCCGTACACCCGCATCAGCGCCGTTTCGGCCAAGCGGTCGGCGTCGCGGGAGGTGACGGTGTGGTGGTTGACGAGGATGCTGAAGACGATCGGCTCGCCCGCGGCCGTGGTCATGTAGCCGCTGAGCGAGCGAACGTTGCTGACGGTGCCGGTCTTGGCGTGGACGTTGCCCTGCAGGGGGGTGCCCTTCATCCGGCTGCGCAGGGTGCCGTCCACGCCGGCGATGGGGAGCGCGGCGTAGAACGTCTGCCAGTTCGGGCTCTGCCGCATGTGCTCCAGCACGCCGATCAGGAACTCCGGCGCCACCAGGTTGTAGCGCGACAGGCCGCTCCCGTCCGCCTGCGCCAGCTTGCGCGGGGGGAGCCCCCACAGCCGCGTGACGCTGTCCACCACGGCGATCCCCGCCCGGGCCGAGCCTTCTCCACGGAGGGCGCGGCCCATCGTCTTCAGCAGGATCTCGCCGACCTGGTTCTGGCTGGGCTTGAAGAAGCCGGGCAGGATCTCGCGCAGCGGCGGCGAGGTCTGCACCCACAGCGTGTCGCGCGCCACCGGACGTGCGGCGGGTGCGAGCTCGTCCTGGTCCACCGCCGCGCCGTCCACGCGGATGCCGGAGGCGAGCAGCGTCTCGCGCAGCACGGTGACGAAGTACGCCGTGTTGTTGCGCACCGACATGTCGTTGCGCACGGTCGCCGTGTCCGCGGGGATCTGGCCCGCGACGAGGAAGGTGTTCCCGGTGTCGGCCCGCGTCACCTCGATCTGCTCCATCGCGCCGGGGACGGTGTGCGACGTGTTGGCCACGCGCACGTAGCGCGTGTCGGGGTCGAGCGTGATGCGCGCCGGGGCGCCGGCGGACTGTCCGGCCGCCGCGGTGACGCCGACCACCCCCAGGTTGTACTCCAGCCCGCCGATCTCGGCCGAGTAGTAGTCGGCCATGTCGTCCCACGCCCAGCCGCGGCCGTAGGGCACGTCGTCGAACACGTCGTCGTCGCCGACGATGCGGCCGGCGATGCGGCGGACGCCGTGCGCGCGCAGCGAATCGGCCCAGGCGTGGAAGACGGCGAGCGCGTCGCCGCCGCGGAAGTCGGCCGCGATGGTCGGGTCTCCGCTGCCGATCACCACCAGGTCGCCCCGCAGGACGCCGTTGGTCACGGGCCCCACCGCCACCACGGGGGTGCGGTAGACGAAATCGGGCCCCAGCGCCTCGAGCGCCACGCTCCCCGTCACCAGCTTCATGTTGCTGGCGGGGACGAAGAGCTTGCCGGCGTTGCGCTGGTACAGCACGCGGTCCGTCTGCAGCGAGCGGATCTCCACCCCCCAGTTGGCGCCGGCGAAGAGCGTGTCGTCGAAGATCGCGTCCAGCGACTGGGCCAGCCTGCGCTCGGGCGACGGGGGCGCGGGCGCCGCCTGGGGCACCGGCACCGGCGAGGCCGGCGGGGTGCGCGCGGGCGCGGGGGTGCAGGCGGCGAGCGCGGCCAGCAGGAGCGCGGCAAATCGGCGGATCGGCATCGTCCTCACGCGGCGGCGGCCCAGGGGCGGGCGAGCTTTTCTTCCAGGCGGTGCTTCACCCCGGGCCATTCGTCATCCAGGATGCTGAAATAGACCGTGTCGCGAAAGCGCCCGCTGTCCGTGAGCATGTGCTTGCGCAGGATTCCTTCCTCGGCGGCGCCGATGCGCTGGATGGCGTCGCGCGACCGAGTGTTGAGCGCGTCGGTGCGCAGCTCCACGCGCACGCAGCCGAGGGTCTCGAAGGCGTAGCGCAGCATCAGGTACTTGGCCTCGGTGTTCACCGGCGTGCGGCGCCACGGCCCCCCGATCCAGGTGTAGCCGATCTCCACGCGCTGGTTGTACGGGTCGAGGTTGTGATAGCGCGTGCAGCCGATCACCCGGCCGGTGGCCGCCTCGGTGGTGACGAAGGGGATCGCCGCGCCGGCGTCCTGCTTCCCCAGCGCCTCGTCCACGTAGCGCCGCATCTCGTCCTCGCTGGCGATGCGGTTCAGCGTCCAGCGCCAGATCTCCTCTTCCTGCGCCACCTCCCACAGCGCGGGGACGTGCTGCAGCGTGAGCGGAACCAGGCGGACGTGCTGGCCGGCGAGCGTGGGCGGGGTCAGGTCCACGGCGGTTGAGAAGTGCGGGGTGCCGAGTGCTGGGTGCGAAGGTGATGGGCTCCCAATCCTACGCCGTCGCGCGGCGGGCGACTAGGTGGGCGGGAGGATGGACCATCGCGCTTCCTGGAATTCGGTCCGGCGGCTGAAGCCGCAGCAACCACTACGAAAAGCCTCGCAAACTGCGTGAGGCTTCAACTTCAATCTGTGGAAGGATGAGACCTTTACCTCCCCCAGGCAGTTTTGGGGAGGTCGGAGTTTCGGACAGCGGTACCGTCGGAATCTCCGGGTGGGGGCTGTTGTGCCGCCCCTTCACCTCGCCACCTCGATCTCGCGCTGGGTGAAGGCGGTGGCGCCGGCGCGGGTGCGCACGGCCACCTCGAGCACGTAGTCACCCGGCGGGAGGCGCGGGAGGGAGATGCCCAGCGAGCGCGGGGCGATGGCCACGCCGGGCGCCTCCTCGTCCCAGCGCAGGCGCACGGGCCGGGCGCCGCGCGCGATGCCGATGCTCTCCGCCGCCCGGCGGATGCCGCCGGGAGGGCGCCGCGCGAGGGCGACGGAGAAGCTGACGCTGTCCGTCTTCCCCTCCAGACCGTACACCTCCCAGTAGAGGCCGAGCCGGTCGCCGGCGCGGAATCGCGTGCTGCCGCGGGCGATCGCCGCCGCCTGGTCCAGCGACTGGGGGCGCGCGCCGGGCTGGTCCAGCAGCAGCACGTCGCTGATCGACACGCCGTTCCCGATCGGCCGCCGCAGGTCCATCCCGAAACGGGCGCGGGCGGCCCGCTCGCTCACCGGCTCCTTCGCCTCGATGCTCACCACCGTCGATTCCGGCGCCGCCGTGGCGCGGAAGACGCCCCGCGTGCCGGCCACTTTCGCGGTGCGCACCAGCGGTGTCGCGTCCGGCGCGCGCATCAGCACCAGCCCGGCGTCCAGCGTCGGCGTGCTTGGCAGCGAGTCGGGGCGCATGGCGAACGCGGCGACCACCTCCACGTTCGCTCCGCGGGGGAAGACGGCTACCTGGTGCGGGAGGACGGAGAGGCGCCGCACGCCGGGAGGAGCGTAGAGGGAGTGGGCGGTCTTCTCTTCCGTCTTCCAATCTTCCGCGGCGATGCCGAACGGGTCGCGCACCATCGTGAGCGGGGGGATGAACTCGAAGCTGGGCGAGTAGTGCGTGACCACGCTGGCCCGGCCGCTCTCGTGCATGCGGGGACGGACCTTCTCCCACCCCGCGGGCTGGCCCCAGCGCACCAGGATCTCGCGCAGGTCGTCGGCCCAGAACAGCCCCTCGGTGGTGCGGGCGCGGTCCTGGAAGCGGTCGGCCACCAGCCGCGCGTAGTGCTCGGTGCGGCGGTCGTTCCCCGCCTCCATCCAGAACGGATCGGCCAGCCACCACAGCCGCCGCAGCGAGGCCTCGCGACCGGCGGCGTCCATCCGCCGCAGGGCACGCACGTCCGCGTCCGCCAGCGCGGGCGAAAGCTCGTCCCACTCGCGGCGTTCGGCGGGCGGCATGGCCGCGAGCGCGGCGGAAAAGGCCTGCTCGGCGGCCACGTAGTCGCGGTTGAAGTGCAGCGCGTACCCCTCCAGTGCGCGGCACCACCACGGCTCGGCGCGGCACTCGCGGGCGGCGCGCACCGCGTCGGCGGCGTGTCCTCCTTCTACGAGATAGCGGACGCGCTGCCCGGCCACCCACGCGTCGCCCGGCGTCACCCGGGCGGCGCCGGCGAGCGCGGCGAGCAGCGAGTCGCGCGCGGCGATCACCTCGCGGTGCTCCAGCGGGGCGCGCCAGTCCTCCTCGGTGTCGTTGCGCCAGATGCAGAAACGGCCGATCCGCTCGTCGCAGCTCCACGCGGTGCCGCCGTCGCTGGTCCACAACAGGTGCTGGAAGCGGACGCGCTCGAACGTGGCCTGCGCCGACCGCGCGCCGCGCAGCGCCCGCACCGAGTCGGCGCGCGCCGCCCCCGGCTGCTGCAGCGACGCGAGCGCGGCCTGCGCGTCCACGCTCTGCGGGAGCGCGGCGGACGCGAGCAGTGCGAGTGCGAGCAGCGGTCTGCGGGCCATCGGGAAGCGGGCGCGAGGTTCACCGGCCCGTTGCCGCATCCCCCGCGCCACGATGCCGGGCGATGCGGACGGGTTTCACCGGTGAGGACGCGCGAGGGGGGTGGATCGGGACGCCGCAGGCCGCAGGGGCCCTCACCCTGGCGTTCAGGCGCGACTGCGTCGCGTCCCGAACGCCTGTCCCTCTCCCCAAAAACAGCCTGGGAGAGGGACCCCGGGGGCGCTTCGCGCGGCTACTTCATCTCCAGTCGGCCGAAGCCCGCCCGCTCAGCTTCGTAGCGGGGATGACGAGGCCGACGGAGCGCACGCCGCTCTCTCCCGCGTCACCCTCTCCCCCCAGGCTGTTTTTGGGGGGGAGAGGGCCGGGGAGAGGGGGCCAGCCGCGGCATGCGCCCGACTCCGCCGATGCACGTCTGCCCCTCTATCCCCCTTCCACCACGTTGCGGTACCCCGCGGCGAACACCAGGGCGACGAGCACGATCAGCAGCACGCCGTACGCGCTGGCGCCGCCGAAGTCGAAGGCGCGCAGCTGCGAGAGCATCTCCATGCTGATGGGGCGCGTGCGGTTGGTGTACAGCAGGATCGACGCTACGAACTCGCCCAGCGCGGTGACGAACGCTAGCAGCGCGCCCGCCATCAGCCCCGGCAGCACCAGCGGCAGCACCACGCGCCGCATCGTCACCGCCGGGCCGGCGCCGAGCGAGGCCGCGGCTTCCTCGAGCGAGGGGTCGAGCTGGCGGAAACTCGACAGGGCCGCGCGGGTGACCAGCGGGATGTTGCGGATGAAGTACGCCAGCGGGAGGATGGCGAAGGTGCCCACCAGCACGAATCGCCCGGCGAGGGGGCGGTTGACGCTGAAGGTCGACGCGAGCGCCACCGCCAGCACGGTGCCCGGGAGCGCCCACGGCAGCGTGACCAGCGCGTTCACCAGCCCCTTCGCCCGCACGCGCGTCCGCGCCAGCAGGTACGCGGCGGCGAAGGCGAAGGCCACGTTCGCGATCGTCGCCACCGTGGCCATCTTCAGCGAGTTGAGCACGGGACGCAGCTGCTCGGCCTGGCCGAACATCCGCCGGTACGGCTCGGCGCTGTAGACGGGCGGGAACGTCTCCGTGGTCCACGTTCCCTCGGGAACGAAGGAGACCAGCAGCACCGTCAGGTGCGGGAGGAGGAGGAAGACCACGAACAGCGCCGCGGCCAGCGTGAGCAGCCAGCCGCGCCCGGACCGCTCGCGCGTGACCGCGCCCAGCCCCTTGGACGCGCCGGTGTACTCGCGCGCCGCCTCGTAGCGCTGCAGCGGGACCAGGAAGGCGAGCGAGACCAGCGCCAGGATCACCGATTCCACCGCCACCAGGCCGTTCTCGCCGTTCAGCTTGCTGGCGTAGAGCTGCGTGGTGAGCACCCGGAAGCCGCCGCCGAAGACGTACGGCGCGCTGAACGACGCCATGCTGGTCATGAACACCAGCAGGCTCGCGCCGCCCAGCGCGGGGCCCAGCAAGGGCAGCGTCACGCGGCGCAGCGTGGTCCAGCGGCCGGCGCCCAGCGCGGCGGCGGCCTCGGCGTACCCCGAGTCGAGCCGCGCCAGGCCGGCGGAGACGAACATGTAGAAGTAGACGTACATCGTGTACGCGTGCACCAGCAGCACCGCCCACGCGCCGTCCAGCCGCCAGGGCGCGTGGTCCAACCGCAGCAGCGCCTGCACGCCGCGGGTCAGGAAGCCGGTCTCGCCGTAAAGGAAGAGGAAGGAGATGGTGCCGACCAGCGGCGGCAGCAGCACCGGCATCGACGCCAGCCCGCCCAGCAGCCGCCGGCCGGGAAAGTCGCGCCGGGCGAAGAAGAAGGCGAGCGGCACGCCGATCAGCGCCGAGAGCACCACGCTGGCCAGCGAGATCCACACGCTGTTCCACAGCGCCCGCAGCTCGGCCGCGCTGCCGAAGAAGCGCGCGTAGTGCCGCCCGGTCACCCGTCCCGCGTCCATGAAGCTGTCGCCCACCACGAACAGGTTGGGGTACAGCACCAGCCACGCGAGGAGCACGACCACGATCCCCGCCAGCAGCCACGTTCCGCGCCCGCCCCGCCGCTCGTCTTCCACCCGGCCTCCCTTGCCGCCTCTCCGGTTTCCGCACCGGGACGTAATCCGTCGCCCCATCGCCACTTACAGATAGCGACTCATTTCGGTAGATTCCCGGCCGTGCCCGGGACCATTCGAACCCGGCCTCACCCAACCTCCCATGGAGATGCAAGGATGCAGAAGATCCGCCTGGACGCCGAGACCCTGAACGTGGAGTCGTTCGCCGCGAACGATGCGACGCCGGCCCCACTCGGCACCGTCAACGCGCACGCCGTCGGCACGCACAACTGTCCGCCCGCAACGGCGATGACCTTCTGCGAGACCAACTGCGACTGCACGCTGGGGTGCCCCAGCATCGCCCCCTGCACCATCCAGCTCGGCTGAACATCCCGCCCGGCGGCGCGGCTCGCCGTGCCCGATCCCCCCGACCGGGAGTTGACCGATGCGGAAGATCCGCCTGGATGCCGAGACGCTGAGCGTGGAATCATTCACCGCGAACGACGACGCCTTCGCGCCAAAGGGCACCGTGCACGGCAACGCGACGCCGCCCACCTTCTGCGGGGCAACCTGCAGCCCCACCTGCCGCACCAACTGCGATTGCACCTATGGATGCTTCAGCATCGCCCCCTGCGCGGTCGCTTGAACCGAGGGTTCCACCTAGCGCCGATTCCTCCCCCTCGAACCGCCAGAGGCCCCGATGCGCAAGCTGAAGCTGGAACCCGACGCCCTGCGGGTGGAGACGTTCGTCCCCCACCTCGTCCGAGACGACAGGCCCGGCACCGTGCGGGCGCGCGATCGGCCGACACGGACGAAGGGTGCCCGGAGCCGAGCCTCAACTGGAACGACCACAGCTGCGACGTGATGAGCTGCAACGGCACCTGCTGGCTCACGCCCAACGTCTGCGGCAGTTGCGGCTGCACCGGCGACTTCTGCTGAGCGGCCGCATCACCCCGCTCTCGCCGATCCACTCCCGGCCGGCGGAGCACACCACCCACGGAGACACGGATGAACAAGAACCCGCTGGACCCCACCACGCTCAAGGTCGAGTCGTTCGAGGCGTCGCCGGCGCTGTCGCAGCTCGCCGCCGCCGGCTTCGGCACCGCGTGCTGGGAGACGTGCAAGACCGACCCCACCAGCGACCCCGACGTGGACACCTGCGGCGGCGACACGGGCACCAACCCCTGACGTTCAGTCCGCGCCGCCGGCCGTGCCGGGCGGCGCGGTTTTGTGCTCCTCCCCCCGCTTACGGAGGCTACGATGCAGAAGCTGAAGCTGGACCCTCAGCACCTGGCCGTGGAGTCGTTCGCGACCCCGGTCGTGGAGGATGCCCTCCGCGGCACCGTCCTGGGGAACCGGACGAAGACGTTCGATTGCCAGTTCACGGGCATCCTGTACCCCACGTGCGACACGTGCCCGAATCCCACCATCGAGGAGCCGGGCTGCGCGTAATCCCGCCCCGCACCGATTTCTCCGCATGATCAACCTCCACCAACTCCGGGAGCCATGCAGAAGCTGAAGCTGGACCTCGACGCGCTCACCGTGGAATCGTTCGAGCCGAACACGCCCGGCCGCGAGCGTGGCACCATCCGCGGCCACCTGAGCGCGTACTACGAGATCTGCAACGCCGACGACACCTGGCAGATGAGCTGCACCTGCGAGCCCACCTGCAACGCGCGCACCTGCTACAACTGCAGCAACGGGTGCAGCACCGATCCGGCGATCTGCGAGCCGCAGTCGATCCCTCTCACCAACTGCCCGCTCTGCTGAGCGCCACTCCAGCCTGCGAGAACCGATGCGAAAGCTGAAGCTGGACACCGAATCGCTGCGCGTGGAGTCGTTCGCGGCCGAGGGTGACGCGGGAACGCGGGGCACCGTGGACGCGAACTCGTTCTTCACGTTCGAACCCGGAAACGCGTGCTCCGAGCCCGCCAGCCAGTACTGTGTGGAAACCGACTACCACTGGAACACGTGCGGCAACTCGTGCGTGAACATGTGCTTTCCCACGGGCCAGGACCCGTCGTGCGCCTGCTAAACCGCAACCGCGGAGCCTGACGATAGATTCGGACGGGTGCGGAGCCGAAGGTGGCTCCGCGCCGTTCTTGTCACCCCGCGATGGCGGGCGTCTCTGCCGGAAACGCCAGCACGTTCGCGCCGGGCGCGGGGGTGACGCCCACCTCATCGCCCGGCGATGCGCTAGCCGCCGAGCCCTGCACCAGCAGCTCGGGGCCGCCGTCCACCGCGATGCGGTAGAACGACTGCGCGCCGGCGAAGCGGCGGTCCAGCACCCGCCCACGCACCGCATCCACCGCCGGGTCGCGCACGATGACGAGAGATTCAGGGCGCGCCATCACGCGGACGGACGCGCCCGGGCGCGTGTCGACGCCGGCGACAGGGAGCGCGGGCCAGAGCGGGCCCGCGGCCAGGCGGCACGACACGCGGTCGCCGTGCGGGGCGTCCACGGTGGCGGGAAGGAAGTTGGCGCGGCCCAGGAACGCGGCGACGAAGGCGTTGGCCGGCGCGGCGTAGAGCGATTCGGGGGTGCCCAGCTGCTGCAGCACGCCGCGGCTCATCACGGCGATGCGGTCGCTGAGCGCGAACGCCTCTTCCTGGTCGTGCGTGACGAAGACGGCGGTCATCCCCAGCCGCTTGAGCAGGGCGCGCAGCTCGTCGCGGGTGCGCTCGCGCAGGGCAGCGTCGAGATTCGACAGCGGCTCGTCGAGCAGCAGCAGCGGCGGCTCGGGGGCCAGCGCGCGCGCCAGGGCCACGCGCTGCTGCTGGCCGCCGGAGAGCGCCTGCACCTTCCGCTTTCCGTACCCCTCCATCTCCACCAGCGCCAGCGCGCGCTCCACCTTCGGCTTCGCGTCGGATCGAGAGAAGCCGCGCGAGCGCAGGCCGAACTCCACGTTGTCCCACACGTCCAGGTGCGGGAAGAGCGCGTAGTTCTGGAACACCATCCCCACGTCGCGCTTCTGCGGCTTGAGCGCCGTCACGTCGCGCCCGCCGATGATCACCCTGCCGCCGGTCGGGTGCTCGAATCCGGCGACCATCCGCAGCGTGGTGGTCTTCCCGCAGCCGCTGGGCCCCAGCAGCGTCAGGAACTCGCCCTGTTCGACCTCGAGCGAGACAGCATCCACCGCCACGGTCTCGCCGAAGCGCCGGGTCAGCGATTCGAGGCGGAGCATGGCCGCGCGGGAGCGGTGGGAAACGATCCGGCCGGAGGCCACAAGGACATGGCGCGGCCGCGGTGTTGGCCGGGCGAATGAATTCGCGGCGACAACGGCCCGAAGTCCGCCTTCGCGGACTCGCACGCGGGCATCCGCGCGAGCCGCGAGGTAGCGGTGCGCACGCGGTCGCCCCGGGTTGAAACCCGGGGCTGGAACGGCGGGAAGTCCGCCTTCGCGGACTGCGGGGCAGGCGCCGATGCAGGCGTTTGCGTGGAGGTCACCGCTTGCTCGACCCGCGCACGTGTTCGTCCCAGTAGCGCATCCACTCGGGGAGCTTCTGCTGGAGCTGGGCCCAGTCCAGCGGCTCGGGCTTGAGCTGGGCCTTCACGGCGCGCAGCCGCGGCGGGAGCGAGTCGTCGGGGATGTCGGTGCGGGCGGGGAGGCGGAAGAACTCGCGCGCGGCGGGGACCACGCCGGGGCCGCCCACCCACTCCACGAACTCGCGCGCCAGCTGGGCGTGCTTCGTCCCGCGCACGACCCCGACGCCGTCCACCAGCACCGGCGTGCCACTGGCGGGGAGGACGTAGTCGAACGGGAGCGGCGTGCCCTTGGCGCGCTGCTGCTCGATGTCGGGGAGGTCCCACAGGGTGATCAGGCCCTCCTGCCGCGCGACCTTCTGATAGAGCATCGTCGGGTTCAGCGTGTACTCGCGGGTCTGCGCGTCCAGCCGGCGCAGCCACTGCCATCCCTGCGCGGTGTCGCCCGTGGCGCGGAGGGAGCGCTGCATCACCATCCCGAAGATGGCGCGCATGGTGCCGCTGGCCATCGGGTCGCGGATCAGCACCTTCCCGGTCCACTTCGGGTCCAGCACCTCGTCCCAGTCCTTGGGCGCCTGCGCGGCGGGGACGGCGGTGCTGTTGAAGGCGATCACCTCGGGGGTGAGATACGTGCCGTACCAGTAGCCGTCCTTCGATTTCGCGTCCGCGGGGATTGCGCCCGCCCACGTCGGCGTGGAGCGCTCGAGGAGCGAATCGCGCACGCCGTCTTCGAAGGTGGCGGCCGGGGCGCCCCACCAGACGTCGGCCTGGGGGTTGGCGCGCTCGCTGCGCAGGCGGTCGAGCACCTCCTGGCTTCCCATGTCCAGGAACTGCACGTCCACGTTGGGGTGCAGCGCCTCGTACCGCTTCTCGAACGCCTGCAGCATCTCGCGTCCGTGCGGCGAGTAGATAGTGAGCACCTGGCGCCCGTCGCCCCCGCCGCACGCGGCCAGGGCGGCGAGCGCCAGCGCCGTCAAACCTTGGTGGATGTTCCGCATCGTGTGGGTCCGGGGTGAATCCGTCATTCGGACGCCGTTCCCGCGGTGTCGCCGAACAGGCGGTAGATCTTCGCCAGCGATTCGATGGCTTTCGGCGCCACCTTGCGCAGCTTGGGGAGGTTGCCGCGGCAGCCGTCCAGCAGGCCGCGCCACACCCGCTTCTGGTCGTCCGCCTTCGCGTGCGCCAGCACCTGGTCGACGATCGCGCGGGCCTCCTCACGCTCGCCGGGCGTGAAGTCGGCGGCGATCTGCGCGTCCAGGTCGTCGTACCTCATCCGCCGCTTCGGCAGCTTCAGCCAGCCGCCACGGAGCCCCGCCACGCCCAGCGCGGCGGCGAGCACCAGCATCGCGGCGAGGATCTGCGGCGGGGTCATCTCACGGCTCTTTCCCATGACGGATCGTGACCCGCCACGCGCGGCGGGTTGAAACCCGCCGCTGGAACTTCGGGAAGCCCGCCTTCGCGGACTGCGGCGGCGGCACCCGTGCACGTCGTCATCGTTCGGGCCCCGATCAGGCAGCGGTCAGCAGCAGCGGTTTGCCGCGGGTGATGACGATGGTGTGCTCGTAGTGCGCGGTGTAGCCGCCATCCTTCGTGCGGATCGTCCAGCCGTCGGCGTCCGAGACGATCCTGCCGGAGCGCTCGGCCACGATCGGCTCGACGGCGATGACCAAGCCCTCGGACAGGCGCTGGGTCACCGTCGGCTCCCAGTAGTTGGGGACGCTGGGCGCCTCGTGGATGGTGCGGCCGATGCCGTGGCCGGCCAGGTCGCGCACCACCTGCAGCCCGCGGCCGCGCACCTCGGCCTCGATCACCCGGCCCAGCTCGCTCACGCGCACGCCGGGCCGCGCCACCTCCATCGCCTTCGCGAACGCGGCGCGCGCGGCGGAGATCAGCCGCAGCCGGTGCTGGGGGACGGCGCCCACCGGCACGGTGACGGCGGCGTCGGCCATGAAGCCGTCCTTCTCCACCGTCACGTCCAGCTTCACCAGGTCGCCGTCGCGCAGCACCCGCGCGCCGGGGATGCCGTGCACCGCGGCGTCGTTCACGCTGATCAGCGTGTCGGCGGGAAAGCCGTAGACCAGCCGCGGCGCCGAACGAGCGCCGTGCTCGCGCATCACCCCGCCGCCGATCTGGTTGAGCTCGGCCGTGGTGACGCCCGGCTTCACCGCGCGGCGCATCCGCTCCAGCACCAGGCGGACGATGCGCCCCGCGCGCTTCATCCCCTCGAGCTCTTCCTTCGATTCGATCGACATCCCCGGATCTCCCTACCGGCAGCCGATGCTGTCGGATTCGATGTTCTCCACCACTGCCGTGAACAGCACCTTGGTGCGCCGCATTCCGTCGATCACGTTCGGGTTGCCCGGACCCGTGGTGATGCACAGAGTGTCGGCCCGCCGCACGATCTCGTACACGTGCCGCGGCGGATCGCCCGCGCGGTCCGGCCGCGTGGCCCAGCAGACCGCGTACGCGCTGTCGCCCGCCTTCACGTCGCACGCACCCTGCGGCGCGGGCCGGGACGCGGTCTGCCCGGGCGGCGGCGGCCCACCCGGGATCCGCACCGGCTGAGTGGTTGACGGCGCGGACTGCTCCGGAGCGCCGACCCCGCAGGCGGCGAGCGCGGCGGCGATCGGCAAAAGGAGGAGGAGTTTCATCCGCGTCTCCAGAGCTCCGTCTCATCCGCCATCCACGGCGGGTTGAAACCCGCCGCTGGAACTTCGGGAAGTCCGCCTTCGCGGACTGCGAACCCGTCACTCTGCACATCGCCCGGCCGACGCCGACCAAGCCTCGCGCGGTTTGATCCTGGCCGGACGCCTCCATGCCCGCCTCAGCGGGATCCTTTCGCCCCCAGCGCCAGCAGGTTGGCGAACAGGCGCCACGCACCGGGCACGCCCTCGGGGAGCTGCCGGAAGAAGGCGAGGCCGGTGTAGACGTAGGTGCCCTGGCCCAGCCTGGCGATCAGCAGGCCGCCACGCAGCGGGGCCTCGCCGGGATCGGTCATCTCCAGCAACGGCGTGTAGGCCGGGTCCCAGGTGTGGGCGAAGTACAGGCCGCGCTCCTGCACCCACCCCTGCCAGTCGGCGTCGGTGATGCGGTTCGGAGTCGTGAACACGGGGCTCGCCGGCTCCAGGATGCGCACCGGCGCCGTCTCGTCGGTGATGCGGTCGTGCGGGTTGGCCAGGGTGATGGGGAACGGATTGAAACGCCCCTCCACCATCTCGTACTTGTTGTACTGCACGATCAGCGTGCCGCCCTGCCGCACGTAGTCCAGCAGCCGCGGGTTGGTGGCCGCCAGGTCGTGCCGCACCTCGTACGCGCGGATGCCGGTGACGATCACGTCGTACTTCGACAGGTCGCCGCCCGCCAGCGAATCGGCCGTCAGCACGGCGGGGGTGATGCCCAGCTGGTGCAGGATGGAGGGCCCCGCCTCGCCCGCGCCCTCCACGTAGGCCACGCGCAGCCCCGCCGGCACCCGCACGTCGAAGGCGCGCACGGCGCTGGCCGCGTCGTGGTACAGCGGCCGGGCGCGCACGTGGGGATAGTCCACGATCTGCACGCCGCGGGTGTAGCGCGCGCCGCCGTCCGCCACGAACTCGGCCGAGACCGGGAAGCTCCCCGCCTGCGCCCCCTCCGGCGCGGTGACGGCCACCTCCACCTCGCGCGACTCGCCGGGGGCCAGCGTCACCGTGCCGCTCGCCGGCTGCGCGCGCCACCCGGCGGGGGCGATCAGACGCCACGTTCCCGCCACCGGCCGCGCCCCCGCCGCCGCCAGCCGCACGCGGAAGCGCAGCGGGCGCTCGGCCGCCGAGGTGGGCAGGATGCTGGTTTCCGGCTCCAGCAGCACCGACATCGCCGGGACGACCAGCACCGGCCGGCGCAGCTCGCCCTGGCGCGGGTCCACGTCGCGGAAGGTGGCCTCGCGCCGCAGCGGCACGGCGGCGCCGGCCACGGTCACCCGCGCCTCGGCCTGCAGCGGCGCGGGCTCGAAGGGGAGCCCCTGCACGCTCCAGTCGCCCGGCCAGCGGTACAGGTCGCCGTCCCTGGGCTGGCGCAGGAAGTACGGCTCCGTGGGCCGCGCGTCCGCCGGCACCCGCACGCGGAACCGGCGCGTGGCCACCGCGCCCGCCGCCAGGGGGGTGGACGGGAGCGGCGTGGAGTCCGCCGCCGTCACCGTCCACCCCTGCGGCACGCGCGGCTCCAGCGCGCCCACCGTCACCGGCCGCGTGCCGCCGTTCCACAGCGTCACCGTCACGCCGAACTCCTGCCCGGGAACGATGCGAGCCGCGTCGGCCGTGGCGTCCAGCACCAGGCCGGAAGCGAGCGCGAGCGCCGTCTCCGCATCGCGCGCCTCGTTGTCGATCATGAATCCGGCGGCAGCCGGATCGATCAGCACGCCGCTCCGGGCCGGGAAGCCCTGCAGCAAGCGGAGCGCGGCGGCCAGGGTGTCCACCAGCGCCTCGGGCTCCAGGACGCGCGCGTCGCGCTGGATGGCCTCCACCCGCCCCTGGTACTGCGCGGCCCGTCGTTCCAGCGGGTCGATCACGCTCGTGCGCGCGCTGATCCGTCCGGCCACCGTCGTGTCCACGCCCGCCCAGATGCTGGGCTCGGGGCCCGTGGCGGCGGGGATCAGGCGCATCAGGTAGCCGTAGCGCGGGCCCACCGGCTCGGGCGCACCCATGTCCTGCGAGCGGTGGCGCGAGCGGCTGGCCATCGCCAGCTGGAAGGGCGAGCGGCCGACGAGCGGATCGAGGTCCCCCAGCGCGATGCGCACCGTGGCGCTGTCCGACCGGCCGCGCAGCGAGCGGTAGAACTTCGCCGGCTGGAAGGGCCGAAGACCGGCGCGGATCTGCTCGGGGAAGCGGGTGGAATCGCCCGCCAGCCCGAACGCCTCGCGGGCCACGATGGCGCTGGCCTGGTGCTGCCCGTGCCCGTCGCGCGGGGTGCCGCTGAACACGGCGACCACCACGTCGGGCCGGTAGAGGCGGATCACACCCACCACGTCGCGCAGCAGTTCCTCGCGCGGCCAGTGGCGGAACGCCTCGTCGGCGCTCTTGCTGAAGCCGAAGTCGTAGGCGCGGGAAAAGAACTGGCGCGCCCCGTCCACGCGGCGGGCGGCCAGCAGTTCCTCGGTGCGCAGCAGCCCCAGCGCCTCGTGCAGCTCGGGGCCGATGCCGTTCTGCCCGCCCTCGCCGCGCGTGAGCGAGAGGTAGGCCACGTCGGCGCCCTGCTCCAGCGCCAGGCCGGCCAGCAGCTGCGTGTCTTCGTCGTCGGGGTGCGCGCCGATCATCAGCACGCGCTTGGTGGTGCCCAGCCGGCGGAGCGAGAGCCCCAGCGCCGCGGCGCCGCGGTACTCGCCGACGCCCTCCTGCGCGGGCGCGGACAGCGGAACGGACGGGAGCGCCGCCAGCGCCAGCAGCGCCGCGGCAGCAAGGGTTCGGGTGCGCATGCGGCTAAGCTTGGGCCCCGCTCCGCACCCGCACAAGGGGGATGCTTCATGGGTGAACGAATTTTCGTCCGGCACCCACGCTTCGTCCCCCGGCGGCTGAAGGCGCGGCAACCACGACGAAAAGCCTCGCAAACCGCGCGAGGCTTCATGGGAAGACGGACCTGTGCGTGGGAGTCCGCGAAGGCGGACTTCGGGCCGTGGTTGCCGCGGCTTCAGCCGCCCGTCAACACCGCGGCACGCCCGGAATCACCGGGACCCGCGCCTCCAGATCAGCACCACGGCGCACGACGAGCCGGTCATGTTGTACTGCGCGGGGACCTCGGCGCCGCCGGCGTACACCTCCACGGCCTCCACCTCCGAGAGCGAGACCATCTGGTTGATGTCGTCGTGGCGCGGGTCGAAGTTGAGCTGCACGCCATCGACGTACACCTGCGCCGTGGAGCAGCCGCCCAGCGACGCCAGCGGGCGCGAGGGGAGGAACAGCGTGCGGCCGTCACCGGTGCGCGCCACGCGGATCCCGCGCATCCGCCGCACCACGTCGCTCACCTCCAGGTGGCCGCGGCCCTCCCACTGCGCGCGCGTGGCGTAGCTGCCGATCCCCGCCGCCTGGCGCTCGAAGAAGCCGGTGTTGCGCAGCGCCGAGCTGTACCGCGCCGTGGCCCGCACCTCGGCCAGCCGCACCGCCTCGGTCTGCAGGTCCACCTCCACCACGATGGTGTCGCCGCGCACCACCGTCACCGGAAAGCGCTCCGCCCCGTAGCCCAGCTTGCGGATCTGCATCAGCAGCGGCCCCGGCGGCAGGTTGCGGAAGCGCACCACGCCGGCGGAATCGGCGTTCTGCGCGCGGCCCAGCCCCATCAGCTCCACGTTGGCCCCCGCCACGGGTCCGCCCCCCTCCTCCGCGTGGACGATCACCTGCACCGCTCCGGTGGTGTCGCGCTGCGCGATCACCGGCGCGGGAAGCAGGGCGAAGATCGCCGCGAGCGCGAGCGTACCGCGGGTGTGGGAGAATCGAGCGGACATGGAGAGATCTTGAAGGCGGGGGAATCGCCGCGGCCCGTAACACGCGCGCCAGGGTGCAAAGAAACCGATCAAAGTCGCTACCGGCACAAACGATAACAGCGTCACGGAGGAGCGGGAAGGGGCCACTCTTTGCCGCACTCGCGGCATCACACGGCGGCGCTCCGGTCCGAGCACCGTCGCCTGGTCCCGATCCGAAGCCGGTAGTCTGCGCAGGCGGACTTCGCCGCGAATTCGTCATTCGCCCGGCCCACGCCGCGGGCTCATCCTCCCAGGTGCGCGCGGGCCGCGTCCAGCGCCTCGGGCAACGTGCCGCACAGGTTGGCGTCGCCCAGCTCGTCGAGCAGGTCGCTCTTCCCCAGCGCGACCATCGGCTGCGCGTGCACGCCGCACAGGATCACCCGCGTGCCCTCCTTGTGCGCCCGCCGCACCACCGTCCGCAGCGCGCGGAGGCCGGTGGAATCGATGGCGGGGACGCGGTCCATCACCACCACCAGCACCTTTGGCTTCGTCTGCACCGTGCCCAGTGTCTCGCGGAACTTCTCCGCGGCGCCGAAGAAGAACGGGCCGTCGATCTCATACACCTCCACGCCCTTCGGCACCGCGCCGGCGCGCAAGCCGCGCTCGTCGCCGTCGGCGAGCTCGCGGGTGAGGGCGGTCACGTTGGTGACCTCGGCCATGCGGTGCATGAACAGGAACGCGGCCAGCACCATCCCCACCTGGATCGCCACCGTCAGGTCGATCAGCACCGTCAGCACGAAGGTGGCGGCCAGCACCGCCACGTCGCTGCGCGGCGCCGACAGCTCGCTCGCGAAGGTGCGCCACTCGCTCATGTGATAGGCCACGATCACCAGGATCGCGGCCAGGGTGGCCATGGGGATGTACGCCGCCCAGCGGCCGAAGAAGAGGGTGATCAGCAGCAGCGTGACGGCGTGCACCATCCCCGCCACCGGGGTGCGCCCGCCCGCCTTGATGTTGGTGGCCGTCCGCGCGATCGCCCCCGTGGCCGGGATCCCGCCGAAAACCGGCGAGGCCACGTTGGCCACCCCCTGCGCCACCAACTCCATGTTGGAGCGGTGCTTCCCGCCGATCATCCCGTCCGACACCACGGCGCTGAGGAGCGACTCGATGGCGGCGAGCAGCGCGATGGTGAACGCCGGCGCGATCAGCCCGCGGAATTCGGCCCAGGTGATCCGCGGCACGTGGGGGTGCGGCAGCGCCCCCGAGATCTCGCCGAAGCGGCTGCCGATGGTCTCCACGTGCAGCCCCAGCAGCGGCACCATCGCCGTGGTGGCGACCAGCGCGACGAAGGGCGCGGGGACGCGGTGGCTCACCCTGGGCCAGAGGAGGAGGATCGCCAGCGCCGCGGCGGAGACGATCAGGGCATGCGGGGTGACGCTCCCGGTATGGGCCGCGTACGCCTCCCACTTCCCCACGAAGTCGGCGGGGACGGCGCCCATCCGCAACCCCAGCAGGTCCTTGATCTGCCCGCTGAAGATGATCACCGCGATCCCGCTGGTGAAGCCGGTGACCACGGGAAAGGGGATGAACTTGATGGCCGCGCCCAGCCTGGCGACGCCGAAGCCGATGAGGATGAAGCCGGCAAGGATGGTGGCGACGGTGAGCCCATCCACCCCGTACTTCTGCACGATGCCGTAGACGATCACCACGAAGGCGCCGGTGGGCCCGCCGATCTGCACCCGCGAGCCGCCCAGCGCGCTGATCAGGAAGCCGGCGACGATGGCGGTGTAGAGCCCGGCCTGCGGCTTCACCCCGCTGGCGATGGCGAAGGCGATGGAGAGCGGCAGCGCCACGATGCCCACGATCACGCCGGCCGTGAGGTCGGCGGTGAGCTGGCGCCGGTCGTAGTCCTTCAGGACGGTGAACAGCTTGGGAACGAGCACGGAACGATTGTGGCTGATGGAACGTACGGGGACCGATCCAACCTGGAAGATCACGGATCGCGGCGTGCGACGCGTCGGATCGCTGCCGCCGCGGTGTGGGGGAATACCCTACATGGTGCGGAGGTGCGGGGGTGCGGAGGTGCGGGGGTGCTGATGATCGGGCGGACACGGGGACGGGCGAATGAATTTCGCTGCAACGACCACGCGAAGTCCGCCTGCGCGAACTACTGGCTGTGATGAAGGCGCGGCGAACGTGCGCGGAGCGGTGATCCCCCGATCGGTCGGTCCCAACCATGCAGGCCGGACGGCGGGAGCCAGCGAGGAACGGAGCGGGTGACGGAAGACGAAGCAGCGGCAGAAGCGGAAATCCGGAACGGGGCAGACCCGGCGGCCGGCGCATCGACCCAGACGGACGGGAGGATCGATGCGCCGCCGTCGCTCGTCGCGTCCGCCACGCGGCGGCGGCGGGAGTGGCGCAGGCGGGCGCTGGCGCGGGTGCGCGGGGGCGGGCGGCAGGCGGCGCGCACGGCCCGGCAGGTGGCGCGCGCGGCCACGGCGGGGCAGGAACGGGCGGCGCGGGGCTGGGGCGCGGCGGTGGAGGGCTTCAACCGGCTGAACCTGAGCGAGAACGCCATCCTGCTGGGCTTCGCGGTGGCGGTCGGGCTCGCCGGGTCGCTGGGCGTGGTCGCCTTCTACAGGTGCATCGACCTGGCGTTCACCGTGTTCTACCGCTGGACCGGAGGCGTGCTGGGGCGCGGCGTGCTCGCCATCTACCGTCCGCTGATCACCGCCGCGGGGATCACGGCCGCGTGGGCGCTGGTGCGCTCGCTGCGCGGCCGCTCCGGCGGCGAAAACGTGGCCGCGGTGCAGCTCGCCATCGCCCGCCGCAACGGCGAGATCCCCACGCACCCGGCGGCCGTGCGCATCCTGGCCTCGGCCGTCACCCTGGGCGCCGGCGGCAGCGCGGGGAGCGAGGGGCCGGTGGCGGTGCTGGGGTCCGCGGTCGGCTCGTTCCTGGGCCGCGCCTTCCGCTTCGGCCCCGAGCGGGTGAAGGTGCTGGTGGGCGCCGGCGCGGCGGCGGGGATCAGCGCCAGCTTCAACGCGCCGCTGGCCGGCGCCTTCTTCGCGCTGGAAGAGGTGCTGGGCTCGCTCGCCGTCGCCGCCTTCCCGCCCGTGGTGGTGGCCGCGGTGCTGGCCGCCGTCGTCTCGCGCGCGTTCCTGGGCAATCACCCCGCCTTCCCGATCCCCGCGCAGTACGGCTTCACCCTCTGGCGCGAGGTGATCCTCTTCTACCCGCTGCTGGGCGTGCTGGCGGGGTTCGTCGCCGTCCTCTACATCCGCACCTTCTTCGGCGTGGAAGCCGTCGCCGGACGGCTGAAGATCCCCGGCTGGGCGAAGGCGGCGGCGGGCGGGCTGATCGTGGGCCTGCTGGTGTGGAGCAGCGGCGGGATCCTGGTGGGCTACGGCCATCTCGCCGTGCGCGTGCAGGTGTTCGGGCGGATGGCATGGACCACGCTGGCGCTGCTGGCGCTGGGAAAGATCGTGGCGACGTCGCTGACGCTGGGGAGCGGCGGCACGGGCGGCGTGTTCACCCCGTCGCTGTACATCGGGGCGGCCACGGGTGGCGCGTTCGGGGTGCTGCTCTCCACGCTCTTCCCCGCGCTGGGGCTGCACCCCGAGGCGTACGCGCTGGTGGGGATGGGGGCGATGGTGGGCGCGGCCACCAACGCGCCGATCACCGCCATCCTGATCGTGTTCGAGATGACCAACGACTACGCCATCGTGCTGCCGCTGATGATGGCGACGGTGATCGCGACCGTCGTCGCTCGCCACGTGGAGCCGGATTCGCTCTACAGCGGCTGGCTGCGCCGCCGCGGCGAGCACCTGGAGCACGGCGCCGACCGCGACGTCCTGGCCGCCGTCCACGTGGGCGACGTCTACGAGTGCGGCGCCCCCACGATCGCCGACACCGCCACCGTCGAACACCTGGTGGACCAGCTCGGCCGCGCGGACCGGACGGAGTATCCCGTCGTGGACGAGGATGGCCTGCTCGTCGGCGTGGTGACCGTGGCCGAGCTGGCGCGCACGGCCCGCGAGGCGCACGCGCTGGGCGGCGTCCTCCTCGCCGCCGACCTGGCCGGCCCCACCGAGACCGTCACCCCGGCCGACACGCTCCTCGAAGCCGTGCGCCGCATGGGCGTCCGCGGCGTCGGCGCGCTCCCGGTGGTGGACGACGAAGGGCGGATGCTGGGGATGCTCAGCCAGCGCGAGGTACTGGCCGCGTATCAGGGCACCGTCGCGAAGGCGGAGCGCGGGGCGGAGGAGTAGGCGACGATCGGGGACGGGGGAGAGGGCCTCCCGCGGCGGCGCAGATTCCGTGCATCTCAAAATCTGGCGCCCGGCGGCCCGCCGCATGCATCTTCCCGAAATCCCCGTCGCAACGAGCAATCAACCCGCACCTCCGAGGCTCATGCGCCCGATCCGTACGCTCGCCCTGGCGTCCGTGGTGGCCGCCGCGCTGTTCGCCGCCCGGCCCGCCGCCGCGCAGATGCAGATCCCCGATCACTTCGAGAACCTTCAGGTGCTCCCCAAGGACATCCCGAAGGACACGCTGGTGGCGGTGATGCGCGGCTTCGCGCAGTCGCTGGGGGTGCGCTGCAACTTCTGCCACGTGGAGCGCGAGGGGACGGGCGGCCCGCCGAGCTTCAACTTCGCCAGCGACGACAAGACCAACAAACGCAACGCGCGGGTGATGATGCGGATGGTGCGCAACATCAACACGCAGCAGCTCACCCAGCTCCCCGGCCGCAACACCCCGCCGGTGAGCGTCACCTGCCTCACCTGCCACCGCGGCCTGCCGGTGCCGACCACGCTCGCCCGCGTGCTGACCGCGGCGCTGGACAGCGGCGGCGCGCAGGCGGCCGTGGCGCGCTACCGCCAGCTGCGCGAGCGCGACCTGGCCAGCGGCCGCTACGACTTCAGCGAGAGCAGCCTGAACGAGCTGGCGCGCACCCTGGCGGCGCAGGGGAAGACGGCCGAGGCCGCCACGCTGCTGGAGCTGAACGCCGAGTTCTATCCGCAGAGCGGCCAGGTCGAGTTCCAGCTGGGCGAGGTGTACCGCATGCGCGGCGAGCGCGACAAGGCGATCGTGCACTACCGCATGGCGCAGGAGAAGGACCCCAACAACCCGCAGGTCGCCCGCCGCATCCAGGAGCTGACCGGCGGCGCCGCGCCCGCCCCGGCGCCGAGCGCACCGCCCGCCCCGCCGCGCCCGCGGCGGTAACCTCGCCCGTCCATACGCGGCGAGCGCCGGCCTCGTGGCCGGCGCTCGCCTTTTCTCCCGTAGCCGGGGCGGTGGATCTCGCGGCTCCCTGTCACTCCCGCGCGATATCGCGGGGCTTTCCGGAACCGCCGCGTTATGGCCGCGGCATGGTGGTGGCCCGTCCCACGTCGGATGCAGACGCCGGAGTGGCGCGCCCAATCGGAATTCCGTGGACGGCCATCGATAGCGACAGCTCGATCTCGATGTCGATGGTGAGACCGTCGGGGCTCAGCTCCACAGTGAGCCAAGGTTTGCTCAAACCCGCCGGGCCGCCGCCATTGGCGGGTCCGCGTGCCACGGCGGGGAACTCGGCCACCGTGCGGTCTTGCGCGTTGATGAACTGCGCGGTCGACCGCCCCTCTCCGCCCGCTCCCGGGCCCGGAACCAGGCGAACCCGATAGAACCCGGCCGGCAGCACGGCGGGGTCGGCACCCGCCACGTAGACGAACAGGAGGTCGCCGCCGCTGCCCGGACGGACGCGCTCGGCCCCCTGCACGGGCGTGCTCACCACCAGCACGTCGCCGCGCGAGCCATACAGCAGCCCGCCCTGCAGCGACACGCGGGCCTCGCGCGCGGCCCGCTGCATCAACCCCTGCGCGGCGGCGCGGGTCTGCCGGTCGAGCTGGGTCATCTCCTGCGCAGGCGCACCTTGGGCCGCCGAGTGGCCGACGGCCGCGGACAGGGCCAGGGAAAGCGAAAAGAGGGGGACGCATTTACGGATGATCATGATCGTGCTCCATCGGTGAAAGAGAATCAAAGAAGCGAGGTGCTGCGAAACGGGGGACGAGCGGACGGCGGGAGGAGGCTGGAGCGCGGCCGGCGAACCGGATGGGGAGGAGGCTCGATCCATCCGCTCGTTCATCAAGGGGGCAACTCGCGTTCCACCTGCAAAACGGCGGCGCGGGCCGAGAACGTCCTGCCGCCTTGCGTCAGGGCTGTCCCACGTGAGCCAGTCCTGCCGCACGCCTGCCGTTCGCCGCTCCGCCGCCGCAACTCGCTGCACGCCCGTTGACCATATCGCCGCCGCATGGATATCGTTCGCGGCCCATCCCGCGCACACGCAGGACGATCCCGGAGCAGCACAGGACCTCCGCATGAGCCTCGCCTTCGCAACCGTGCTCGACGCCCCGGCGGCGGACGCGTCCACCGCGTCGGCCGGGGCCGTGTCGCGCCCGCGCTCGCGGGTGCGCTGGGGCGAGTTGGGGGTGATGTTCGGCGCGTGGACGCTGGTGGGCGCGTTCTCGCTCACGCAGGGATGGCTGGGGTCGCTGGTGGGTGACCGTCCGGCGCAGGGATGGCGCGAGATATCATGGCTCTTCGAGAGCATGTGGCTGTGGGCGGCGTTCACGCCGGCCATGTTCTGGCTCTCGGCCCGCTTTCCGCTGGAGCGCGGCGTACGGCTCCGCAACCTGGCGCTGCACGCGGTGTTCGCGCTCGGCTTCGCCGTGGCCGACGTCGCGGCGGACGTGGCGGTCGGGCCGGTCCTTGGCGGCTACAGCGGCACGCTCACGCAGCGCTTCCTGCGCAAGCTGTTCATCAACGTGTTCAGCTACGCCGCGGTGGTCGGCATCGCCCACGCGGTGCAGTACTACCGCGCGCTGAACGAACGGCGCGAGCGCGAGGCGGTGCTCGAGCGCCAGCTCCTGCAGGCGCGGCTGCAGGCGCTGGAGATGCAGATCCATCCCCACTTCCTGTTCAACACGCTGCACGCCGTGGCCAGCCTGATCCGGGTGAAGGAAGACCAGTCCGCCATCAAGATGCTGGTCGGGTTGAGCGACCTGCTGCGCCTGGCGCTGCGCAACCGCGACGCTCAGGAAGTGCCGCTGCGCGACGAGCTCGACTTCGTGCGCCACTACCTGGAGGTGGAGGGGATCCGCTTCCAGGACCGGCTGCAGGTGCGCATCGACGTGGCCCCCGACGTGCCGCTGGACGCGCCCGTGCCGCACCTGATCCTGCAGCCGCTGGTGGAGAACGCCATCCGCCACGGCGTGGAGAAGCGCGCCGCCGCGGGAGTCGTCACGGTGGACGTGGCGTGCGAGGACGGGATGCTGCGCCTGCGGGTAACGGACGACGGGCCCGGCCCCAAGCCGGCGTCGAACGGCCGCCGCGGCGTGGGGCTGGCGAACACGCGCGAGCGGCTGGCGCACCTGTACGGCGACCGGCACACGTTCGACCTTTCCGCGGGCGCGCAGGGCGGCGCCGTCGCGACGGTCGCGGTTCCGCTGGGGGAGGAGTGACGGCGACGCAGCCGCAGCCGCCCCTGCGCGTGGCCGTGGTGGACGACGAGCCGCTGGCGCGCCGCACCCTGCGCGTGCTGCTGGACCCGGTGGACGGCGTCGAAGTCGTCGGCGAGGCGGCGAACGGCGCCGAGGCGGTGGAGCTGATCCGCGGCGCCGCGCCGGACCTGGTCTTCCTGGACGTGCAGATGCCGGAGATGGACGGCTTCCAGGTGCTGAAGGCGCTGGGCCCCGCCGCGCCCGCCGTGGTCTTCGTCACCGCCTTCGACGAGCACGCGGTGAGCGCCTTCGACGCCAACGCCGCCGACTACCTGCTCAAGCCGTTCGACGACGACCGCTTCCACCGCGCGCTGGCCCGCGCCCGCGCCCGCATCGGCGACGCGCGCGTGCGCGAGCTGGCGGCGCGGCTGGCGAACCTCCTCTCGCCGGCGGACGCCGCGGCCCAGGCGCCTCTTGCCACGCCCGCCCCTTCGACGCCGCCCGCCGCCGCGCCGGCCGCGTACGCCGAGCGGATCGTGGTGAAGAAGAACCACCGCGTCACGCTCCTCGACACCGCGGCGATCGACTGGATCGAGGCGTCGGACTACGTGGTGCGCATCCACGCGGGCCCTGCGGTGCACGTGCTGCGCGAGCCGATCGCCGACCTGGAGAAGCGGCTGGATCCGCGCCGCTTCTTCCGCGTGCACCGCAGCACCATCGTGAACCTGGCGAGCGTGAAGGAGCTGCAGCCGCTCTTCCACGGCGAGTACGTGGTGATCATGCGCGACGGCACCGAGCTCCGCCTCTCCCGCTCCCGCCGCGAGCGCCTGCAGCTGCTGCTGGGCGCGCGGATCTAACTGCAACTGCGTGGTTTGGGCGTGTTCGGCGCTGAGACGCCGAACCGGGCTGCGCGCGCCGTAGGCAACGATACCGCCGTTGCCAACGGCGCCCGGCCACCGCCGCGCCGGCCTTCCCACCGCTCCGCCCTGTCTCGTGCACGCGCGGCGGCGTCCCGGCCCTCCGGGCGCGCATCCCTCACGCGATCGACGAGATACGGCGTCGTATCCGGCGGGGGCCGGCGGGTTGAAACCCGCCGCTGGAACGTCGGGAAGTCCGCCTTCGCGGACTGCTCGACCGCTGCTCGACCCCTCTCGCGCGGCACGCGACCTCTTTCCGCGCCCAGAAGTCCGCGCAGGCGCCGCGCGGGCGGACTGCGCGCCGTTGTAGCCGCGAGTTCACTCGCATTCCTCGCCGCGGATCCCGGCGCCGATCCCCCGTGCATCCCCTGGCAAATCTCCCGCATCCCCGCCGATTTCTCCCGCCACCGGAGATTGGCCGCCACGCGTCTCCATCTGTCGTTCCCGCCGCATCTTCCCTATCTTCCGGGCGTTTCGAACGACCGTTCAGCACCCGTGGGACCAGCGATGCTCCGGCTTCACGAATACACGTACCACCGTCCCACGGACCTGGCCGGCGCGCTGGCGCTGCTCGGGCCCGAGAGCGGCGCCATCCCCATCGCGGGCGGCACCGACCTGATGCCGAACATGAAGCACCGGCTCTTCACCCCCCGCCACCTGGTGGCGCTCAAGGGCGTGGCCGAGATGCACGGCATCACCCTGGCCGACGCGGGCGGCAACCCGGTCGCCGAGGATTCGCCCGCCGCGGCGCAGCTGGTGATCGGCGCCGCCGAGACGCTCACGGCCGTGTCGCGCAACCCGCTGGTGCGCCGCACCGTCCCCGCGCTGGCGCTGGCGGCGGGGAAGGTGGCGGGGCCGCAGATCCGCAACCAGGGCACGCTGGGCGGCAACCTGTGCCTGGACACGCGCTGCACCTACTACAACCAGACCTACTTCTGGCGGCAGGCGCTGGGCTTCTGCCTCAAGAAGGACGGCACCGTCTGCCACGTGACCCGGGTGGGCAAGAAGTGCGTGGCCGCCCACAGCGCCGACACGCCGCCGGTGCTGATCTCCGTGGGCGCCGTGGTGGACCTGGCGTCGCCGCCGGGAAGCCGGACGGTGACGGTGGACGAGTTCTTCGTGGCCAACGGCGAGTGGAACACCGTCCGCCGCCCCGACGAGCTGCTGGTGCGCGTCCGCATCCCGCTCCCCGGCCCGGGCGTGCGCACCGCCTACCGCAAGGTCCGCCAGCGCAACTCCGTCGACTTCCCCCTCCTCTCCATCGCCGCCGCGGCCGACGTGGCGGACGACGGCACCGCGCGCTCGCTCTCCCTCGTCGTCTCCGCCCTGGGCGCGCGGCCGAAGGTGGTGACGGGCCTCGACAAGCTGGTCGCCGGCCACCGCCTGCTCGACGTGGCCGACGCCGTAGCCGCGGCCGCGTTCAAGCAGTGTCACCCGCTCGAGAACATCATCGTGGACCCCGACTGGCGCCGCGCCATGGTCCCCGTCTACGTCCGCCGCGCCATCGAGGAGCTTTCCGCCGCGCCGGGAGCGCCGCGGACGGCGTAGCTTCTGCGGGTGATGCAGCACCGGCGCTCGCGATCACGAAGCCCGTGCCGCGCACCCCCGCCTCGTCCACGCCGCGCGAATTCATTCGCCCTGCCTGCCCCGCGGACGTCGGCCTTGCGCGTTCCAACGAGCATCCGTTATCGTGCGTTCCATGACGAACCGCGCCCGCGCCTGCATGCACATGTGGTGTCCCTGTGCTCACCCAACCGGGGGAGTGCGGGGCGGCGCGTGCGCACGGGATGGATCGTCATGATCCGGCAGGGCTGAGAAAGCCCTCGCACCCGGGCACAAGCGTTCAGGCCGCGGCTCCCCCATCGGGAGCCGCGGCCTTTTTCGGTTCCATCGAACCAGCAGTTCATCACCCGAGGAGCATTCAGCATGCCGGCAACCCAGGAGCGCCCGATCGCGCTCTTCCACGAGCACCCGGACTGGTTCCGCCCGCTGTTCACCGAGTTGGACCGGCGCGGCACCCCGTACGTGCGCATCCCCGCGGCCGAGCACGGCTACGACCCCGATCAGCAGCCGCCGTACTCGCTGGTCTTCAACCGCATGAGCCCCAGCGCGTACCTGCGCGGCGCGGGGAACGCCATCTTCTACACCCAGAGCTGGCTGGACCACCTGGAGCGCAGCGGCGTCCGGGTCGTCAACGGCCGCGCCGCCTACGGGGTGGAGACCAGCAAGGCGGTGCAGATCAACCTCCTGCGCCGGCTCGGCCTGCCGCATCCCCGGACGCGGGTGATCAACCACGCCTCGCAGGCGCCCGCCGCGGCCCGGGGACTCCGCTTCCCAATCGCCGTCAAGCCCAACATCGGCGGGAGCGGCGCGGGCGTCCGCCGCTTCGACACGCCCCAGGCGCTGGAGGTTGCCGCGCGCAACGGGTTCGACCTGGGGATCGACTCCGTGGCGCTCGTCCAGGAGTTCGTCCCCGCCGAGGAAGGGCGCATCACCCGTGTGGAGGTGCTCGGAGGGAAGTTCCTCTACGGGATCCGCATCTACACTCCCGGAGACACCTTCGACCTGTGCCCGGCCGACGTCTGCCAGCGCGTGGACGGCGCCGAGCTCGAGCGTGCGGCGTGCCCGGTGGACGCGCCGAAGAACCGGCTCCGCGTGGAAGGCTACACCCCGCCGGCCGAGATCATCGGGCAGGTGGAGCGGATCATGGCCGAGGCGGGGATCGAGGTGGGCGGGATCGAGTACTTCGTGGATGCGCGCGACGGGAAGCACTACTTCTACGACGTGAACGCGCTCTCGAACTTCGTGGCCGACGCGCCGCGCGTGGTGGGCTTCGACCCCTTCGAGCGGCTGGCCGACTACCTGATCGCGGAGGCGCGCTGATGCGATTCGGCTACTGGATGCCCGTCTTCGGCGGCTGGCTGCGCAACGTGCCCGACGAGGGGATGGAGGCGAGCTGGGAGTACGTGAGCCGCCTGGCCCGCCGCAGCGAGGAGATCGGCTATGACCTCACCCTGCTGGCCGAGCTCTTCCTGAACGACATCAAGGGCGCCGACGCGCCCACCCTGGACGCGTGGAGCACCGCCGCGGCGCTGGCGGCGGTCACCCGGCGGCTGGAGATCATGGTGGCCGTGCGGCCCACCTTCCACGCGCCGGCCATCTTCGCCAAGCAGGCCGCCAACATCGACCGGATCAGCGGCGGGCGCCTGTCGCTGAACGTGGTGTCGAGCTGGTGGGCGACCGAGGCGCGGACGTACGGCGTGCAGTTCGACGTGCACGACGACCGCTACGCCCGCACCGCCGAGTGGCTGCAGGTGGTGAACGGCGTGTGGACCGAGCCGCGCTTCAGCCACCAGGGGCGGTACTACACGGTGGACGACGTGATCCTGGAGCCCAAGCCGGTCTCGCGCCCGCGGCCCACGATCTACGCCGGCGGTGAATCGCCCGCGGCCAAGGAGCTGATCAGCGGGCGCTGCGACGGCTACCTGATGCACGGCGACCCGCCCGAGAACCTCGCGCCCAGGGTGGCCGACATGCGCCGCCGCCGCGAGGCGCTGGGCCTGCCGCCCATGGTGTACGGCGCCGCGGGCTACGCCATCGTCCGGCCGACGGAGGCCGAGGCGCGGCGCGAGCTGGCGCGCATCACCGACGTGTCCAGCGGCGCCGCGTACCACAGCTACCAGGACTGGCTGGCCAACACCGAGATGGAGCAGCGGGTGAGCCTGGAAGACTACTCGGTGAGCAACCGCGGCCTGCGCACCGGCCTGGTGGGCACGCCCGAGCAGGTGGCCGGGCGGCTGATCGCGCTGGAGGCGGCGGGGCTGGACCTGGTCCTGCTCCAGTTCTCGCCGCAGCTGGAAGAGATGGAGCGCTTCGCCGAGGAAGTGATCCCGCTCGTCAACGGCCGACGGGCGGAGGCGAAGGCGGCCTGATCTTCGATCCCACGGCTCGGCGCCACGACGGAGACCGCCGAAGCCGATCACCATCCGGCCGTAGGAGTCGAAGCCCTCGCCGATGACGGTGACGCCGATCGCCGCGCCCACGGCGGCGGCGATGGCGCCGAACAGTCCGCCGGCCAACATCAGGCCAGCGGTCACCGCGGCCACTCGCCCGGGGCTGCTCTCCATCGCGCCTTCACGGGATTGGAGGATGCCGGGCGGGTCACACGGCCACGCGCGAATCCGGCCGGGCCACCTCGGCGCGGCCCGGGAACCGCATCCGCAGCCCCAGCACGGCGGCGAAGAAGCCGGCCAGCGCCGTCAGCACCGGCCAAACCACCGGGTTGCCGGACATGACCACCGCGGCGATCCACCCGGCCACCGCGCCCACCACCGTCCCCGCCGCGGTGCCCACGAACGACAGCCCCAGCGGGACGCGGCGCAGCAGGAGGAACGAGGTGGCCGGGAGGAGCGGCGCTCCCAGCACCGCCCCGATGATGGCCGCCCACCCCAGGATCGGCCAGCTGATCGCCGCGGCCAGACCGTGGGTGACGGCCACGGCGATGCCGGCGCCGACCACGGCGGCGATCGCGCCCAGGAGTCCGCCGGCCACCATCAGGACGCCGGTGAGGGCGGCAACGCGTGCGGGACTGCTGCTCATCGTGCTCGCGAAGAAAAGAGTGGGCTACACCGCTGTCCGCGGCGCGGGCCTGTCCGTTCCCCGGCCCGCTGAGAACTTAAGGCGCAGGATCACCGCCGCCAGCGCGAAGCCCACCGCCCCGCCGATCACGGCGTGCACCGACTGGAGCGAGAGCAGCGGCGTCGGAGGGCCGAACATCAGATCGTCGGGTACGCCCGGCAGCATCCATCCGGCCACCCCCCCGGCCACCGCGCCCACGAAGGTGCCCAGCAGCGCCAGCCCCAGCGGCACCCGGCGCAGGAACAGCCACATGGTAACCGGCAGGAGCGGCGCGCCCAGCACGGCGCCCGCCCCCGCCACCAGCGGCAGCAGGCTCATCCCCTGCTGGCCGAACGTCCGCCCGGTGATGGGAAAGCCGATCGCGGCCGCCGCCACCGCCGCCAGCGCGCCGAACGCGGCGCCAAAGGCCAGCAGGGCCGCGGTCACCGCGAGAATGCGCGGGGTGCTACGCTGGACCGGCATCAGGATCTTTCCGCTGGTGGAGCGTCATCGTTTCGGCACGGACCGCTTCGGGCCACGCGACGAAGCCGGCGGCAAAGCCCGTCGGCTCCCATCCATACCGCTCCGCCACCGGGGGAGTTTCGCGCGGCTACACGTGCTCGGCCGGGCCGGTGCCGGCCAGGTCGGCGCGCAGCCGGGCCACGTTCTCGCGGATGCGCTCCAGCAACTCCGTGTAGACCGGTTCGTCGCCTTCCTTCAGCAGGTCGGCGATGGCGGCCTCGGCCTGCTCGTGGCTGCTGATGGCCTTCTGCAGCGCCAGCTTCTTGTTCTCCTGCGCCTCCATCATCCCCCCTTCCCGGTGATCGCGTCCGGCCTGGCCGAGAGCCGCCGCCCGCGCGTCGTGGTTCCCATTCCCCCGCAAAGCTACACGCGAAAGCCGGCACCCAGCCATCGGCGGCGCGCCGGCTGATCGGTCCGCCGCGGAACCAACGTACCGCTATTCCACCGCGGGGACGAGGTTTTGCGCCGGGACGGCGATCCGCCGCGGCCAAGCAAGCCACAGCAGCAGCGCCACCGTCACGCCGGTGGCGATCCACTTACCCGTGGTGGCGGCGCTGGCGATCGCCACCCAGGGGCCCTGCACCGCGCCCACCGTCCCCGGGCTCCAGCGCGAAAGCTGCTGGAGCTGGGCCGAGTTCTCGATCCAGTCCGCCACCATCAGCGCCACCGGCGGCGCCAGCACCCACGCGCGCCGCAGCGGCCGGCCCGCGACGCGCCACGCCACCAGCAGCGAGGCGATGAGCGCGCCGCCGTACACCAGCGGAAAGCCCAGGTCCAGCCAGATGAACCGCTCCTCGGCGGCCCACGCGGGCGTTCTGGCCGTCGGCGCGGACGCCGCAGGGCAGGGCGTGCCGGGTGGCAGCGTATCCGCGAAGACCGGGTTCCCCAGCACACGCCAGTAATCGGCGAACTCGGGACCCGTGTAGCCCAACAGCCGCATGTTCAGCGGCGCCGCGGACGTAGGGCACCTCGCGGCGTGGGCGTTCCGCAACGCCGTGGTGGCCAGTTCGCGGTGGCTGGCCCCCTTGATCAGCGTTCCGACGCCCAGGAACGCGGCCAACGGGAACACGACGAGGCTGGCGGCTTTCCAGGCCGGGTGGACCATGAGTTCCTCGGAAGACGATCGGTGGGACGCGACGGAACGCGCGAGGTGTTTTCAAGAAGCGCCGCGAGCCGTCCGGGCGCAATCGTTTCGGTGGCGATGGGGCGGGACGAATTACCAGCTGGAGGGATGGAAGAGCCCGGTGAGCACCCACCACACCAGCCACATCGAGCCGGCGAAGAGGGCCAGGAGGAGGAGGAAGGTGATGGCGACCATCATCCGGCTGCTGGCGCGGGTGGCGCCCGGCGCGTCGACCACGCGGTGCAGGAGGCGCATGTTGCGGGCGTTGGACTTCCACCCCGCGTCGAACAGGTCGCCGATGACGGGAACGGCGCCCACCACCGTCTCGACGGCGATGTTCAGCAGCATGCGCAGGATCACGGCGGGGCCGGCGCCCAGCCGCGCGCCCTCCAGCACGATGTAGGCGGAAAGCAGCCCGCCGATCGCGTCGCCGATGCCGGGGATCAGCCCCACCACCGCGTCGATCCCGAAGCGCGTGTCCGTGCCGGGGACGGGGATCGAGTTGTCGAGCAGGTGCGCGAGCGCGTCGAGCCGGCGGACGAGCGCGGCGCGCTTTTCGTCCCCCGGCTCGGCTTCCCGGTACCGCTCGACCCCGGTGCGTGTGCTCATGCGTCCGGAGTGGACGCAAGGGGTGCGCCGGGCGTCCCCGATTGGATCAGTGGGTGCCGTTGGCGCCGCCCCCGGGCGCGGGTGCCGGCGCCGCCGCGGCGGCCGGCGCGGGCGCCGTGGCGGTGGGGGTGAGCAGGAGCGAGCGGATCAGCCACTCGTCGCCGCGGCCGCGCTTGGCCACCAGCACGTAGTCCATCGACTGGCCGGGCTGGTCGCCGGCCGCGTAGCTCATCTGCCCCGACACGAACGCCATCTCGCCGCTGGTGTCGAAGTCCATCACCGAGAAGTGCAGCTGCCCGGCGATGGGCAGCACCTGCGCCAGCCGCTGCTGGATCGCCGCGCGGCTCTGCGCCTCCTGCCCCTCGATCCCCACGCGCCCGTCGCGGGTGTACAGCGCGGCGGCGGCCTCGGCGTTGTCGCGGTCCCACGCGCGCTTGTAGTTGCCGATCAGCGTGGTGAGCTCCTGCTTCACGCGCAGCACGTAGGCGCTGGGCGCGTTGGCGGGGTTCTCGTTGGGGATCAGGCCGAACAGCCCCGTCTGCGCGCTCGCGGCGGTGGACGAGAGCGCGGCGGCCAGCGCGGCCAGCGCCAGGGGGCGAAGTAGCTGCTTCATATGCACGTACGGTCGATTTCGGTACCAGGTGGGGAGCCAGGGCGGCCCTGCCTGAAAACGTAACGCCGGAAGCCGCCGCGTACCAACACAGGGGACAAAGTCCGCTTTTGTGACACCCGCCACCCCTCCGCGCCGGCGCGGCCAGATTCCGGCCGCACGAACATCCCCGCGGCACCGTCGACGGCCCGCGGCGAGCGTGACGGATCGGCGCCGCACGGGTTGCATGCGCGTTGCGCCGGGGCGATGTTGGGCGCGAACCAGGAACCAACGAGTGGGGATGAACCGATACCTGACCGCCGCCGCGCTCGCCGCGCTGCTTTCGCCCGGCGCCGCGCGCGCGCAGACCGCCGGCTACTTCCAGCAGGGCGTGAACTACCGCATCGAGGCGCGGCTGGACGAGCCGGCCGACGTGCTGCACGGCCGCGCCCGCCTGCGCTACACCAACCACGGTCCGCGCGCGCTGGACAGCATCTACGTGCACCAGCACCTGAACGCCTTCCGCCCCAACAGTGCCTGGGCACGGCGCGAGGCGCAGTTCAACGAGCTGCGCTTCCAGAACCTGGGGCCCGGCGACCACGCCTACGAGCGCTTCACCGCCGTGCGCGTGAACGGCCGCACGGTGCGGCCCGTCTATCCGATCTCCCCCGACTCGACGGTCGTCGCGATCCCGCTGGGGGCGCGGCTGGCGCCCGGCGCGTCGGTGACCGTGGACATGGACTGGGACGCGCGCTTGGCCACCATCCCCCGCCGCCAGGGGCGCGCCGGCCGGCACTACGACTGGGCGCAGTGGTACCCGCGCATCGCCGTGTACGACCGCGGCGGCTGGGAGGCGCACCCGCTGCTGCCGCAGGGCGAGTTCTACGGCGAATACGCCACCTACGACGTGACGCTGGACGTGCCCGCCGACCAGGTGATCGGCGCCACCGGCGTGGCCGTGGAGGGCGACCCCGGCTACACCGTGACCGACTTCGAGAAGCGGTTCTACCGTCCGTCCGCGGCCGTGCCGCTGGGGCTGCTCACCGGCGCGCCGGCGGCGGGGCGCAAGCGGGTGCGCTTCCACGCCGAGAACGTGCACCACTTCGCCTGGTCCGCCGACCCGCGCTACCGGGCCGAGGGCGTGACCCGCGTGGTGATGAGCGATGCGAACCCGTCGGTGCGCGGCCTCCCCTCCATCCACGTGCTCTTCCTTCCCGAAGACACCTCGTGGTCGGGGGGGAAGGCGTCGCACGCCACCTACGACGCGCTCACCTGGCTGCAGGGCAAGCTGTCGCCCTATCCGTACCCGCAGCTCACCAACCTGCACCGGCTGGAGGGCGGCGGCACCGAGTTCCCCATGATGGTGATGAACGGCTCGGCCGGCCCCGGGCTGATCATGCACGAATCCGCGCACCAGTGGGTGCACGGGATCCTGGGAAACAACGAGTGGAAGGAGGGATGGCTGGACGAAGGATTCGCCTCGTTCCTCACCAACTGGTGGTACGAGGAGCGGGCGCCCGCGGCCCAGAACGATTCCGGCGGTGTCTGGCGGGGCACCATGCAGGCGCTGGAGCGCGGCGAGGCCGCCGGCCCCACCCAGCCGATCGGCCTGCGCAGCGAGGACTTCGCCAACCCGCAGGTGTACGGGATGATGACGTACACCAAGCCCAGCGCCGTCCTGCGCATGCTGCGCGAATACCTGGGCACGCCGGTGTTCGAGCGCGTGGTGCGCGAGTACGCCCGGCGCTACCAGTTCAGGCACGTGACGGGCGAGGACCTGCGCCTCGTGGCCCAGGAGGTGAGCGGCCAGCAGCTGGGCTGGTTCTGGGACCAGTGGATCCGCCGCTCCGACCGCCTGGACTACTCCATCGCCTCCGCCGCCACCCGGCAGGGCGCCGACGGCCGGTGGACCACCACGGTGCAGGTGCGCCGCGCCGGCGAGGCATGGATGCCCGTGGAGCTGCGCGTGGGCGACGTGACCCGCCGCCTGGACAGCCGCCAGCGCGACCAGACCGTCACCGTGGTCACCGCGTCCCGTCCCACCGAAGCGATGCTGGACCCGCGCTGGATCCTGATCGACTACGACCGCGCCAACAACCGCGCCGACGTGCGGTAGGCGTCGAGCGGACGGATCCCCGGCACGATGGAACAAGGCCGGCGCATGAGGTGCGCCGGGTCTCATGTTTTTGAAAAACTCGGTTGATCGTTCGCTCGCGGGACAAAGCCTCAGGATGTCATCCTGAAGGAGCCTAAGCGACTGAAGGATCTATACTTGGCCCCCGCGCGACACCATCGGGATGGAGTGGAATCCCCGCCAGGGCGGGCGAATGAATTCGCTGCAACAACCACACGAAGTCCGCCTTCGCGGACTACTGGTGCCGGCGTAACCGAGATGACGGCGCGCGCCACCAGCTCTGGCGCTGTTGCGGTTGAAGCCTCGCGCGGTTTGCGAGGCTTCCCGTGGTTGTAGCTCTCGGCTTCAGCCGCCGGTCGCGAGATCCGCCGGAGCGCCGAGCAACCCGTCCACCGCGGCGACGGCGACGCGGAAGCGCTGGTCCCAGTCGCCCCGGATCAGCACGGAAGGGACGCCGGTGCGGCGGACGGCGGCGGCGAACAGGGCGTGCATCTCCTCCCGCGCGTCGCCGCGGTCGCGCTGGGGGTCGGGGACCCAGGGCACGTCGACGTCGCAAAGGAGGTAGAGGCTGGCGGGGTGCCGGCGCAGCGCCGCCTCGATCCACTCCGGCGCGTGGCCGTAGTAGTGCTCGCCGTACACCAGGGTGCTCAGCACGTCGGTGTCCAGCACCAGCAGGCGATCCGCGCGCGTTTCCGCATGGCGCTCGCTGGCGAGCTGGCCGCGGGCGATCGGCTCCACGTCGTCGCGGGCGAGCGGGCGGGCCAGGGCGTCGACGTACGCGCGGGCGAACTCGGGGGTCCACGCGGTGCCGTAGTGCGCGGCCAGGCGCGCGGCCAGCGTGGTCTTGCCGGTGGATTCGGAGCCGGTGACCACCACGCGCGGCGGGCGGCTCACGACGCGGCGAACCCTTCCGCCGGCTGCCGCCGCCACGAGCGCTTCCACTCGAACCATCCCATGCTCGCGAGCACCAGGAACACCGCGTACAGGAACGCCGTGGGATACAGATCCTTGTAGATGTACATCCCGATGTAGGCCACGTCCGCCGTCACCCAGATGATCCAGTTCTCCAGCACCTTCCTGGTCATCAGGTACTGCGCGATCAGGCTGGCCACGGTGAGCGTGGAATCCACGTACGGCAGGGCGGCGTCCGTGGTCTGGTGCAGGAACCAGCCGAGCGCCAGCGAGCCGAGCACGCCCGCGACGGGAAGGATCATCGCCAGCCGCCGCGACAGGCGAGTGACGTGCAGCTCGCTGTGGCCGGCGCCGCCGTACAGCCAGTTCCACCAGCCGTAGAAGGAGATGACGATGTAGAACACCTGCAGGCCCATGTCGGCGTAGAGCTTGGCGTGCAGGAAGATGTAGACGTACATCGAGACGTTGATGATGCCGGTGGGCCAGCTCCACACGTTCTCGCGCACGCTCAGGTACACGCTGGCGATGCCGAACACCACCGCCACCCACTCGAACGGGCTGCTGCCGAACATCGAGAGGATGAACTCGAGCACCTTCATGCCGTCACCGCGCCTTCCCGCAGCGCCCACTCGCGCCAGCCGGCGGGGAGGTCCGCCGCCACGTCCACGTCGCCCAGCACCGGCAGCCGCGCCGGGGTGATGCCGAGCGCCGCCAGCCGCTCGGCGGTCGCGTCGAACACCGCGCCGGTGCTCCAGGGGATGTCTCGGAAGATCTCGGGCCGCATCTCTCGCAATCCCAGCAGGTAGTATCCCCCGTCACGCGCGGGCCCCAGCACCACGGGGTGGGCATCGAGGCGGGCGAACGCGTCGCGCAGCAGATCCGCCGTGAGCCCCGGCAGGTCCGAGCCGATGATCACCACGCGCCGGTGCCCCGCCGCGAACGCCGCTGCGAACGCCGCCCGCATCCGCCCGCCCAGTTCCGCCTCGGCCTGCGGCAGGTACTCCGCCCCGCCGCCCAGCCACGCGCGCACCTCGTTCTCCGCGTCCGCCGGGGTGAAGTGGATGCGCAGCGCCACCTCTCCGCCCAGCGCCCGCGCCTGGCCCACCGCGTGCTCCGCCAGCCGCCGGTAGACGCGCAGCGCCGCCCCGGCCCCGATCTCGGCGGCGAGCCGCGTCTTCACCCGCCCCGCCTCGGGCGCGCGCACGAACACCAGGATGCAGTCGGAGATGGGCGGCCTCGCGGGTCGGGGCAGGACGGTGGACGCCGCAAAGTGCCGGGACGGAGATTCGGGGACAACCCCGGGGCAGCTCTGCCGAAACCTCTTTCCTCGGACCATCCCTCGACCGGCGCCCGAATTCCACCTCTGGCTCAGCCTCGATTCGTCGCACCGTCCCTCACCTACTAAGAAAGTAGTTGACAGCCGCACCCGGCGCGCTTAGCATCTACTATAGTTTTAGTAGGTGGACCTCGGAGCACCCTCAACGCCGGCCCGGGCGGGCCGGGGAACGGGGCAGATGATCGCACAGTGGATGCTGTACTGCGTGGCCGTGGGCGTGCTGCTCTCCGCCTGTGCCGCGGCGCTGGATGCGGCGCTGCGGCCGCTGGGCCGGCCCACGCGCTGGGTCTGGATGGCCGCGCTGGTGCTGACGCTGGCGGGCCCCGCCGCGGTGCGGATGTTCGGCGGCCTTCCGTCGGTGGCACCCCGGCCGGCTGCCGCGCCTGTCGCGGCGGTGGACGCGGCGCCGAGCGTCGCTTCGACCGTGCCGGTGACGCGCTCGCTGCCGCGGCTGCCGAGGCCGGCGCTGCCGGAGGTGATCGGCGGAAACCGCCTCGAGACGCCGCTCGCCACGCTGTGGATCGCCTCGTCGGCGGCGAGCGCGCTGGCGCTGGCGGGGCTCGCGGCGGCGCTGGCCCGGCGCCGCCGCGGCTGGGCGCCCGCGACGGTGGACGGCGTGCCCGTGCTGGTGTCGGCCGAGGTGGGGCCCGCGGTGGTCGGCCTGCTGCGCAGCCGCATCGTGCTGCCGCGCTGGGTGGTGGAGGGCGACGCGCACGCCCGCGCCCTGGTGCTGGAGCACGAGCGCGAACACGTCCGCGCCGGCGACCCGCGTCTCCTTGCCGCCGCGCTGGCCCTGGCGGTGCTCACGCCGTGGAACCCGGCGCTGTGGTGGCAGCTGCGCCGGCTGCGGCTGGCCGTGGAAGCCGACTGCGACGCCCGCGTGCTGCGCCGCCGCGCCGACGTGCGCGCCTACGGCTCGGTGCTGCTGGAAGTGGGGCGCCGCGCGTCTCGCGGCCGCCTGGCCGCCGCCGCGGCGTTCGCCGAGCCCGTGTCCACCCTGGAACGGAGGATCCGCATCATGACCGCGCCCCGCGTACGCCGCCCGCTCCTGCGCGCCGCCGGCCTGGGCGCGCTGGCCGCCGCGCTCGCCGTGGCCGCGTGCGAGGCGCCCGCACCCACGCAGGAGCCGCCCGTGGCCGCGCCGCAATCGACGGTCGCCGCCATCGACGCCCGGTCGGCCATCCGCCAGTACTTCCCCGAGGTGGCGCGCGGCGGGATGCCGGCGGGCGACATCCTCCTCTTCGTGGTGTCGGCGGATGGACGCGTGGTGCGGCACCAGCGCGTGTCGGGGGGTGAGATGGAAGCCACGCGCGTGGCCCGCACCGGCACGGAGCGCGACCAGTTCCGCTCGGTGGAGATGTCGGAGCGCCCCGCGGGCGAGCTGGCGCCCACCGCCGTGCAGATGGTGTGGTACCGGATGCGGGGCGACGGTGACGATCCATCCCTCTCCACCTACTCGCGCGACGTGCCCCCGGGCACCCACCGCCCCGGCTCGATGCGCCTCACGAACGTCAGGACCCCGGGCGCGCAGGCGATGGTGGGGATCGATGAGGTGTCGGGCGGCGGGGCGGCGCCCGACGTGGCGAGCCTGCGCTCCGTGCTGAAACGGTACGCGGCGCCGGCCTCCTGGGGCGGCGCGGGCGAGACGGACGAGGCCGCCGCCGTGATCGAATACACCGTGGGCGCCGACGGCCGCGCGCGCGACCTGCAGGTGCGCGCCAAGCCCGACGCGGTGGAGCCCGTCGCGCGGGGCGTCGCGGCCGCGCTCCGCTTCCCCGCGGCCGCCGCGAACCGTCACGGGGAGATGATGCTGCACCTGGGCCCCGAGCGCCGCCCCGAGCCGGACCCGCGCTGACGCCGCGCCGCGGCACGAGGGATCCGTCCCGCCATCCCCGGCCGGGGGATGCGGGGCGGTGCGATCCGGATCGACCATCGGACGACCACCACGCCGGCAGGAGAACCGCGCGGATGATCGCACACTGGATGATCTACTCGCTGATCGTGGGCGTGCTCCTGTCCGCCGGCGCCGCCGCGCTGGAGACGGCGCTCCGCCCGCTCGGCCTGCCCACCCGCTGGACCTGGGCGGCCGCGATGGTGCTGACGCTCGCCCTCCCGTTCGCGGTGCGGACCTTCCGCGCGCCGCCACCGCCGGCCGTGTCGGTCGCCCCGCCGGCCCCGGCGACACCGGCGGATGCTTCGCGGGGCGTCGGCACGACCTCGCCAGCAACGGCGCCGCAAGGCCAGCCGGCGCCGGTGCGCCGCGGTGCGCTGCTGGACGGGTTCGACGGGGACGAGTTGCAGGGTCCCCTCGCCGAGCTGTGGCTCGCCTCGTCCGCCGCGCTCCTGCTGGCGCTGCTGGTGCTGTCGTTCGCGCTCGACCGGCGGCGCCGCGGCTGGGTGGCGGGAGAGCTGGACGGCGTGCCGGTGCTGCTGTCGCCGGACGTGGGACCCGCCGTGGTCGGGCTGCTGGACAGCTGGATCGTGGTGCCGCGCTGGGTGCTCGAGGTAGATGCCGATTCTCGCTCCACGATGCTGGAGCACGAGCGCGAACACCTGCGCGCCGGCGATCCGGGCCTGCTGGCGCTGGCGCTCACGCTGGCGGTGCTCACGCCGTGGAACCCGGCCGTGTGGTGGCAGCTGCGGCGGCTGCGGCTGGCGATCGAGGTGGACTGCGACGCCCGCGTGCTGCGCCGCCGCGACGTGCGCGCCTACGGGTCGGTGCTGCTGGAGGCGGGCCGCCGCGCCGCGCGAGCCCGCCTCTCCACCGCGTTCGCCTGTGCCGGGCCGGTGTCCGCGCTGGAACGGCGGATCCGCATCATGACCGCGCCCCGGCTGCGCCACCCGCGTCTCCAGGCCGTCGGCTTCTGCGCGCTGGCCGTGCTGGTGGGCGCCGCGGCGTGGCAGGCGCCTGCCCCCGCGCCGCGCACGGGCGGGAGCGTGGGGCGAACCTACACGGCGTCGAGCCCGGCCGTGGAAGCGCTGATGCGGCGCTACTACCCGCGCCTGCCGCGCGCGGGGATGGAGGTCGACCAGGCCGTCGTGTTCGTGATGGACTTCAACGGCGAGCCGGTGAGCCACGCGCTGGTGCGCGCCCGCCCGGGGGAGATCGGCCCCGACGCCGCGGTGCGGCGCGAGCTCCTGCGCTACGGGAGCCAGGTGGGCGGGCAGTCCGGCTTCTACGGCGTGTCGCCGGCGTTCGGACCCACGCGGGCGAACGTGTGGGTGGCCACGCTGGCGCCGACGCCGGCCGACGGGTGGGCGCTGGGCGAGACCACGTCCGCCCGGGCGCAGCGCCGCGCATACGCCCGCGCCGTGCGCCGCCACTACCCTTCGGCGCTGCGCGAGGCGGGGGTCGGCGGGCGGGTGGGCGTGCGGCTGCGCGTGGAGCGCGGCAGGGCGCACCCGATCGAGGTGGTGCGGGGCGACCCGCGCTTCTTCGCCGCCGCGCGCGCCGTGGCGAACGAGCTGGTCCTGTCCGGCAGCGGCGAGACGTACATGGTGATCACCTTCGCGCCCGGGCGCTGAACCTTCTTCGAACGAGACCGCACGTGGAGATCGCCTTCACCGACCGCGAGCTGGACGTGATGTCCGTGCTGTGGGACCTGGGCGGCGCCAGCGTGGCCGAGGTGCGCGACCGGTTGGCCGACGACCTGGCCTACACCACCGTGCTCACCATCCTCCGCACGCTGGAGGAAAAGGGCTACGCGGGCCACACCGAGGCCGGCAAGGCGTACCGCTACCACCCCCTGGTCGAGCGGCAGGACGCCGGCGCCAGCGTGCTGAAGCGCCTCACCCGCAAGCTCTTCAAGAACTCGCCCGAGCTGCTGCTCACGCACCTCGTCTCGGACCGCGCCCTGGGCGACGACGAGCTGCGCCGCATGCAGAAGCTGCTCGAAGAGCGCCTGCGCGAGCGAGGCGAGGGTTGATCGCCCGGCGTACCGCGAGCTGACCACCCAGCCCGATTCGGTGGAGCTACGATGCAGGCGGAGAACGGCGTACCCGTCCTCCGCCTGCTCCTCTTGCCCTGGCGATTGGCGCGCCGTCCACACCGATCCGGCCCCACAGCCTCGCGCGGTTTGCGAGGCTTCCTGTCGTGGTGGACCACGGCTTCAGCCGCCCGGCACGAAGCCCGCCGATCACCACGCAGCCTATCCTCTGCAAAGTGTTTGCACCCTCTGCCGCCGATGCAGGCTCGTCTGTCGAAATGATCGGCCGGCTTGTCGTTCTGGCCGAAGCCGACTGGTCCGCCGCTTGCCTTTTCCCGGGGCAGCCGCGCGGCGAACGGGGCCGCGCAGACACTCGGAATTTTCCCGTGTAGCGGCACCTGAAGGGGGGGCCGCCGGACCACCAGCACAGGAGAAAGCACCATGGCCATCGCACCGACCTACAACCGTCTCCCCGCCGATCCGTTCGGGTTGCTCGACCAGGTGTTCGGCAACAGCGGCGCCCGCAGCCAGGGCAACCTGATGCGCGCCCCCGAAACCGACGTGGTGGAGACCGAGCGCGAGATCCGCGTGCTCGTGGAGATGCCGGGGCTGAAGCGCGAGAACATCGAGGTGGACGTGGAGAACAACGTCCTGACCATCCGCGGCGAGAAGCGCGAGGAGCGCACCGAGGGTCAGGAGGGCCGCTACCACCTGGCCGAGCGCCGCTGGGGCACCTTCGCCCGCTCCTTCGTCCTCCCGCGGGACGTGGACGCCGACAACATCAACGCCGCGTTCCAGGACGGCGTGCTCGCCGTGAGCATCCCCAAGAGCGAAAAGGCCCGCCGCCGCAAGATCGACATCGGCGGCGCCCAGCAGGCGCAGGAGCTGAGTTCGTCCAACCCGGGCAACGGCAACGGCGAGCAGCAGAACGGCTGATCCTCACGCCGATCGACGGACGGCAGTGGAACGGGGCCGGTGGCACACGCCACCGGCCCCGTGCTCGTGCGTCCGCATGGGTCGGCGCCGGATGTTCCGATCACCGCCTACGGTATTTAGATTACGGTTGGTGGATCACGCCAGGCTCCGGACGCTCGTAGCGGCGGGAATGCTGGCGTGCCTCACGGCGTGTGCGGGGAGCGGCGCCGCGCCAGGGTTCCAGAGAAATACGCCCTACGCGCATCGCGCGGGCGCGCGAACAAAGTTGTCCTCTGCGGCGACTTTAGTTAACGTGATTGCAAAGAGGCTCTTGGACCTGCGGAGCACCCTCCCGCGGCTGCCGCGCACCAGGCACTGGTTGCCGCGCGCACGCGAAATGCATCCCAGCGCCTTCGCTCCTCTCCGCGCTCGCCGAACCAGACGCCCTGTTCGCGCGCACGGGGGAATGTGCAAGCGCCCCGTTCCGGGCGCTGTGGAAGGAACGAAGATGACAGAGAGCCTGCTCCGGAAGCTCGGCCTCCGGGATCGGGTGGATGTTCTCACGCGTCTGCAGGGCACGCTCGACGTGCTCATCCGCACCGCGAAGCCTCTCACGCCCACTGAGCACGCGGACCTCACCGACTCAGGCTTTCAGCCACGTTTCTCGCTCGGCAACGTAGTGGGCGGCGCCGTTCACAATCCTGCCGACCTCGAAGCCGTGGCCGCCCTTCCCTTCGTTGATCGAATCGAGCTTTCGCGCGCCGTCTTCCTGGATCGCTAGCTCCTCCGCCTTCGTCCGGCGCGCGCGGATCGCCTGACGGGCGCGGATGCTCTTCTTGAACACCCCTCCACCACCGCACACCGCTCCACTTCCTGCCAAGTTCCATGGTCATGGACATCAGAACGATCGTCGGATTCCGAACTCCTCCCACCAGACTGGACGCCAGGCTCCGTCACCTTGCCCATCTATGTGACAGCGCCGGAGAACAGCTCGCCGGGAGAGCGGAGGTGGAAGTGGCGAAGCGGGCGGCGGACAGCGTGGAATTTCTGGCGCGCTGCGAAAGCCCGGTCGCGGCGGCAAAGCTCGAAGCGCTCGGAGCCGCCCTCCGGCTGCGTATCCCCCTCCACGATGGGCGCGAGGACAAGGGGCAGCGCGGGCCGGTCCTGGTCGGAGGAACGGCTCCCCTGCGAGTACTCCGTGATGCCGCGGCGAACAAGCGCGCCGAGGTACCCAGGACCGTGGAGTGGATCGAGGCTTCGCGCGCGATGGTGGGGGAACTCGACATTTCATGCGTGGACATTGGGCGTACGGCGCTTGCGGCCGATGACCAGGGGAACCCCGCCGCGGTGGATGTTTCCACGCCGGCCAGCATCGTGGGGGTCATCGACGGACCGGTCGATTACACACACCCGGACTTCCTTCGCGACGACGGCACCTCGCGCATCCTGTACCTGTGGGACCAAGGTGCCAAGATCGGCGGCGGAGACGTACCCTTCGGTGTGGAGTACACCCGCGACGACCTGAATCGGGCCCTCACAGCCGAGAATCCCCATGCAGTGGTTCCGCACCTGGACATCGATGGCCACGGGACCCACGTGGCCGGGATCGCGGCGGGTAACGGACGCGCCGAGGGCGGTAAATTCTGTGGGGTCGCGCCTGGGGCCGACCTGATCGTGGTCGCCCTCGACCGCGAAGACGAAGTCACCGTGGGCCGGTCGGTCGCACTGCTCGAAGCGCTGGACTACGTCCGGCGTCGCGCCGCCGGACGACCGGTGAGCATCAACCTGAGCCAGGGAATGAACGGGGGCGGGCACTGCGGGGAAACACTGGTGGAAACCGGGATCGATGCGCTGGCCCGAACGCCGGGCGTGGTCGTCGTCAAGTCGGCCGGGAACGAGCACCTGTGGAAGATCCATGCGGGCGGCGAACTGCGCCAAGGCACCCGCCGGCTCGAACTAGACGTGGCGTCGAACGACCGCCTGGATGACCTGATGGAGATCTGGTTCGACTCGGCCAACACCGTCCGGATCGGGGTGCTCCCGCCTGGTCATGACCGGGGCCAGAGGTGGTTCGTGGTGAACAACCGGGTGGATGAGATCTCGACCACGTTCGGCAACGTGGTGCGGGTTTACTCCGAACAGGACATGGACGGGACGGGAGATACCTGTGTAACGCTCCGGTTTTCGAGCGGCAAGGCTCCCTATATCCAGCCGGGCGTCTGGACGGTGCTCCTCGACGCGCGCGGCAAGACCAGCGGGCGATTCGACGCGTGGATCGAACGGACCGTGCGCAGCGACCCCGCCGAACAGATGCGCTTTACCGACCTCTCGGCGAACGCCACGCGCACCATCACCGTTCCGGGCACCGCGCGTGAGGTGATCACGGTAGGTGCATACGTCACGCGTGCACTCCCCACCGGCGGCGCCGCGGCGGGAGCGCTGGCTCCGTTCACCAGCCGCGGTCCCACGCGCTACGGTGCCCAGAAACCCGAGATCTCCGCACCAGGCCAAGTGGTCGTGGCGCCACGTTCTTGCGCCAGCGAGGGGACCGGCTCCTATGCCGCCCTTTCCGGCACCAGCATGGCTGCACCGCACGTAACCGGCGCCGCCGCGCTGGTGCTGGGCCAGCACCCCCAGTACACCTGCGGCCAGGTAAAGCAGATCCTGATGCGCTCTGCGCGGCGCGACGCAATGACCTCGGGAGCGCCGGACAACGCCTGGGGAGAAGGAAAGCTCGACCTGCGCGAGCTTTTGGAGCGGGCCCGAACGGCCGTGTTCCCTCGCATCTTCCAGATCACCGTGCAGGGCGCCACCTGCTCATGGCGAACGGACGTGCCAACGCGAGGAGAGCTTTGGTTCACCCGAAACCGCCGCCACCTCCAACTCGGAAAGAGCGTGCTGATGCGGGCCTCTCCGAGCCTTGGGAAAGAACACTCGGTGGAATTGCAGTCGGTACCGCCGGGAAGCTATTTCTGCGCGATCGTCGCATTTTCGGAGCAAAACTACAGCTCGACCGACGACAATGGGGGCGGCTATCACGAGGTGACAGTACGGTAGCCGTTTTCCTGTGCGCAAGGCGGCGAATACGCCTCTGGCCAATTCCGTCCGGACACTCGAAACAGCAGGTGTAGCAAGGAGAAAAAGGCGCACCCGGGTGTGTTGGATTCGCGCGAGAAGCGTGGGTTTGGGTTTTCTAGGCTCAAACCCCACCTGTCGCGGAGCACACCCCGTATACGCCGTCATGACCAGCTTGCGTTGGGGACCAGGTGCTGCGGGTGCTGGTGGTGAAGCAGAGGAACGGCTTCAGCTACGAGGAACTGCACTTTCACCTGCTGGACTCGGCGAGCTACCGCACCTTCTGCCGCTTTGGTGCGCTGGACGAGGTGCCAGGAAGGCAACGGGCCTGCGCCGACCTTCCGCGCCCGTATCGAGGCCTTCCTGGAGGGAAAGCGTGGACGAACATAGAACATTTCACGGCACAAAAATGATGTTCACAGTGATGACTCAAGCAGCGTATGAAAGTGATGCGTCCCCACCTCCCGCCGCGGTGAGTACCGCCCGCGGTGGTACAGGCGCGATCGGACGCCCTTCTGCACGGCTTCGACCACCTCCTCGTCCTCCATCTCCACGCGGTGCAGGCCGGCGCCTGCGCCGCGTTCGCGCTTGGCGGCGTCCCACACGTAGCTCAGGAAACTGACGCGGGTGCGCTCCGGGCCCAGCGGCTGCACCAGGTTCACCGACAGGCCCCACGGGTAGAAGTTCAGCATCAGGTTGGGGAAGAGCCACCAGTAGTACGCCGCGATCAGCTCCCCCGCGTCCGGATGTCCCTCCGGCAGCGCGAACGCCTCGGCCGCGTGCTTCGTCGTCCCCAGCTGCAGGTTGCACCAGGCGAAGGTCTCCGTGCGGTACGTCGAGTAGTCCAGCGCGTCGCTGAGCGAGGCGTGCACGTAGGGGATGTGGAACTCCTCCAGGTAGTTGTCCACGTACAGCGCCCAGTTCGCCCCGATCAGGTAGTCGCGGCTCGTCGCGGGATCGAACACGAACTCGTACAGCGGGAGGAAGCCCACGCGCTCCATCACCGGACCGATCCACTCGCCGAACGCGCACGCCGGGTGGATGGCGGTGAACGAGAGCGGCCCCCACTGCTCCAGCGGCAGCCGCGGCAGGTCGTCGGACGGGCTGGGGAAGTTCTCCACGCCGTCGAACTCGGGCATGAACGTCATCTTCCCGTCCAGGCTAAAGCGGCGGCCGTGGTAGCGGCACCGCATCCCGCGCGCGTGCGTCTCGCCCTCGCAGACGACCGTCCCGCGATGGGTGCAGACGTTCGACAGGCAGCGCGTCACGCCCTCGTCGTCGCACGCCAGGACGAGGGGCTCGTCCAGGCATCCCTCCAGCAGCGTGAAGGGGAGCAGGTGCCCCGGCGCCTTCACCCGCTCGGCGCCGCGGATCATCTGCCAGCTGCGCGCGAACACCCGCTCCTTCTGCAGCGCATACCACGCCGGGTCGCGGTACACCTCCGCCGGCAGCGTCTGCGCACGGGCGATGTTCGGGTCGATGGTGAACGGCTGCATGGTCAGGGGATAGGGAACAGGGGACAGGGGACAGGGGACAGCCAGCGGGTCCTTGCGCGAATGTAGGCGCCCGCTCGGCGCGAGCAAGGCGGCGGGGGATGATTCCGCTCCGGGTCCGTCGATTCTGGCGGCGAGGGCGCACCGGTTCTTGCAGCGGCTTCGGCCCTGTACGAACCCTGTACCCGCCGATCCCACCGACGCCGGACAGCACCCGATGCGCCAGACCAGAGCCGTGCCCGTCATCCTCGCGTGCGCCGTGGCGGCGTGCGCGCCGCAGGTCAATCCCGGCACCCGGCCGGCGCCGGACGAAGGCGCGTCCGCCGGCTCCGCGCAGGCGGCGGGGCAGCCGTGCGCGCCGCTGGAGACCCGCGCGCCCAACGGCGCCGGCCAGCAGCCGGCCTTCGCGGGGCAGACGCGCACCTGCGGCATCCGCTCGAGCGTCGCGTACGACGTGCAGGTGGTGGCGCGCGGGCTGGACAAGCCGTGGTCGGTGGAGCCCTTGGCCGACGGCCGCTTCCTTGTCTCCGAGAAGGGTGGCAACCTGCGCATCGTGACCGCCAACGGGCAGATCGGCGCGCCGATCGCCGGGGTGCCGCCGGTGGACGCGCGCGGGCAGGGCGGGCTGCTCGACGTGGCGCTCAGCCCGCGCTTCGCCACCGATCGAACCATCTACTGGAGCTTCACCGAGCCGCGCGAGGGCGGCAACGGCACCAGCGTAGCCCGCGGGGTGCTGTCGGCCGACGAGACGCGGCTGGAGCAGGTGCGCGTGATCCTGCACACGCGGCCCACCTACACCAACAACATGCACTTCGGCTCGCGCCTGGCGTTCGGGCCCGACGGGATGCTGTACGTGACCATGGGCGAGCGCAGCGACAACGTCACCCGCCCGCAGGCGCAGCAGCTGGACAGCCACCTGGGCAAAACGCTGCGCATCGCCCCCGACGGCACGGCGCCGCGCGACAACCCGTTCGCGGGCCAGGCCGGCGCGCTGCCGGAGATCTGGTCGCTGGGGCACCGCAACATCCAGGCGTCGGCGTTCGACCCCCAAGGCACCTTCTGGACGATCGAGCACGGCACCCGCGGCGGCGACGAGCTGAACCACGTCCAGAAGGGAAAGAACTACGGCTGGCCGGTGCAGGCGTACGGCATCGAGTACCGCGGCGTGCCGATCAGCTCGGCCTTGGGCCCGGCGCAGACGCAGCGGCCGGGAATGGAGCAGCCGGTCTACTACTGGGACCCGGTGATCGCCCCCTCCGGCGCGCAGTTCTACACCGGCAGCCTGTTTCCCGCGTGGCGCGGCAGCCTGTTCGTCGGCGGCCTGGCCAGCACGCGCCTGGTGCGCCTGGTGATCCAGAACAACCGCGTGACCGCCGAAGAGCACCTGCTGGCCGACCGCGGCAAGCGCATCCGCGACGTGCGCCAGGGCCCCGACGGCGCCCTGTACGTCGTCACCGACGAAGACAGCGCCGAGCTCTGGCGCATCGCGCCGCGGTAGTGGTCGAGCCATCCGGTAAGGCTGGTACCCTTGACACCCCGCCTATCCGCAACTAGCATAGTTACAGTTGTCGTCCATCAACCCGGACCGTGAGAGATGATCAGCAGCAGGGTGGCGGTCGCGGTGCACGTGCTCGCGTACATGGCGTGGAAACGGTCCGAGGCGCAGACCTCGGAGCGCATCGCCAGCAGCGTGAACACCAACCCGGTGGTGGTGCGGCGCATCATGGGCGCGCTGCGTAACGCGGGGATGGTGAGCGTGCAGCCCGGCGTGGGCGGCGGCGCCACCCTGGCCCGCGACCCGGCAGGCATCTCGCTGCTCGACGTCTACCGCGCGGTGGAAGACGGCGACGAACTGTTCTCGCTCCACTCCTCCGAGCCGGCGCGCAGCTGCAGCGTGGGCGGTCACATCCGTGACGTGCTGCGCCCCATCTTCTGCCGCGCGCACCGGGCCGTGGAGGGCGTGCTGGCCGAGGTGAGCATCGCCGACGTGGGCCAGCAGGTGATGGAGCGGGCACGCTCCGCCGGCGGCTGCTGCGACCAGGCGGTGTCGGTGCTGGACGACCTGGTGGCGGAGCGGGCACGCGCATGAC